>Ga0172377_10000631_pt1:0-7500 | contig 33663 bp, 28 predicted proteins | sample Pumphouse3metaG_FD_119749 | JGI IMG/M metagenome (GOLD analysis project Ga0172377, IMG submission 119749) | Leachate microbial communities from a municipal landfill in Southern Ontario, Canada - Pumphouse #3 metaG | ecosystem: Engineered > Solid waste > Landfill > Unclassified | place... | reverse complement strand
TAAAGGTGGTTCCGGAATATTTAACCGGATGTCCATCGCCTACGCTTCTCAGCCTCGGCTTAGGCCCGACTAACCCTGAGCGGATTAACCTTCCTCAGGAAACCTTAGACTTACGGCGAATCCGTTTCTCACGGATTTTTTCGCTACTCATACCGGCATAATCACTTCCATTTCGTCCAGATGTCCTTACGGTCATCCTTCACTCTACAATGGAACGCTCCCCTACCAACCCAGCCTGTCGAAACAGGCTGAACTCCATGGCTTCGGTAATATGCTTTAGTCCCGATCATTTTCGGCGCGGAATCACAATTGACCAGTGAGCTGTTACGCTTTCTTTAAATGATGGCTGCTTCTAAGCCAACATCCTGGTTGTCTAAGCGACTCCACATCCTTTACCACTTAGCATATATTCCGGGACCTTAGCCGATGGTCTGGGCTGTTTCCCTTTTGAGCATGGAGCTTATCCCCCACACTCTGACTCCCATAGCATGGTACGGCGGTATTCGGAGTTTGATTGGGTTCAGTAAGCTGGTAAGCCCCCTAGCCCATTCAGTACTCTACCCCCGCCGCCATCTACTATAAGGCTAGCCCTAAAGCTATTTCGGGGAGAACCAGCTATCTCCAAGTTTGATTAGCCTTTCACTCCGACCCACAGCTCATCCCTGCACTTTTCAACGTACTAGGGTTCGGACCTCCGCTCAATTTTACTTAAGCTTCATCCTGGCCATGGGTAGATCACTTGGTTTCGGGTCTACTCAATCCAACTAAATCGCCCTATTAAGACTCGCTCTCGCTACGGCTTCTCCGCAGATACGGATTAACCTTGCTGGATAAAGTAACTCGCCGGTTCATTAATCAAAAGGCACGCAGTCAGGCATTCCCTGACTAAATCAGGGCATAGCCCTCCTGCCGCTTGTAAGCTCGTGATTTCAGGTACTATTTCACTCCCCTCACCGGGGTACTTTTCAACTTTCATTCACATTACTTGTTCACTATCGGTCACGGATTAGTATTTAGCCTTGCCAAGTGGTCTTGGCAGATTCCTACGGGGTTTCTCGTGTCCCGCAGTACTTGGGAAAAGATCCCAGCCGGACTGTACTATTTCGCCTACATGACTATCACATCCTATGGTTAACCTTTCCAGGTTATTCAGCTATAGCACAATCTGAAGCCGACCGGTCAGCATCCCGATCCGGATCTTCCCCACTACCACCCGCAAATAACGCATGCCAGCTATCACATTTGCGGATTTTAGGCTCATCCCGTTTCGCTCGCCGCTACTTAGGGAATTCCTTAATTGGTTTCTTTTCCTCGAGTTACTTAGATGGTTCAGTTCTCTCAGTATAGCCTCCCTTTCGGGATGACCAGATATTACTCTGGCCGGGTTTCCCCATTCGGAAATCTCCGGATCAAAGTCTGTTTGCGACTCCCCGAAGCATATCGCTGCTTACCGCGCCCTTCTTCGCCTTTCCGTGCCAAGTCATCCATCACAAGCCCTTTGTAGCTTGACCACACAAATCCTAATAAAAGTCATTATGTGGCGATATTTCTCTCGAAATATCTATAGAACACTTACATTTCTCGGTTTTAGATACCTTTTTACTCACATCTGTCAAAGAACACGTGATCGGTTTTTACTCGGCCTATTTTTTTGTCGGCGTAGGCCGAAAAAAGCGATCTAAAAAATCGTTTATATTGTCTGCGGGAGGTTTCTGGTCCCGTCCTTCACAAATAAATCTTTCTATTCGTCGGAATTTATTTGCTCGTTCGGGATCAAGTTTTGCCTCCGGCAAAACTTGGTGGAGATGAGGGGGCTCGAACCCCTGACATCCTGCTTGCAAAGCAGGCGCTCTTCCAGCTGAGCTACATCCCCGAAAATTTGCGAAGGCAAAATGTGGTCCCGTCCTTCACAAATAAATCCCTCCTATCGTCGGAAATTATTTGCTCGTTCGGGATCAATTTTCGCCTTCGACGAAAATTGGTGGGCCCATCTGGAATCGAACCAGAGACCTCCGCGTTATCAGCACGGCGCTCTAACCAACTGAGCTACAGGCCCTCTTTACTTCTCGTCGCTAACGGCCAGTCACCCCTGTTTTTAATGGTGTCCAACCCCGATAGCTCAGAGTAACAAATTAGAGGGTTGCCGGCTTTTTCCTGATAGCGAAGAGCCGTCTCTTAATTCTCATCTCGTTACATCAAATAGCCAGAAATATACGGATCGTATTCGGTACTTTTTTCCTCTGCTTCGGGGGGTAAACCCCCGGCAAAGGGCCTTTCTCCTTAGAAAGGAGGTGATCCAGACGCACCTTCCGGTACGACTACCTTGTTATGACTTAGTCCTCCTTGCCAAACACACCTTCAACATCGCCCTCCCGTAAGGGTTAGGCAAACGTTTTCGGGTGCACTCAACTCAGGTGACTTGACAGGCGGTGTGTACAAGACCCGGGAACGTATTCACCGCAGCATGGCTGATCTGCGGTTACTAGCGATTCCAGCTTCACGGAGGCGAATTGCAGCCTCCGATCCGAACTGAGGCCGGCTTTTTGAGATTAGCTCCATCTCGCGATTTGGCAACCCATTGTACCGGCCATTGTAGCACGTGTGTAGCCCTGGGCGTAAGGGCCATACTGACTTGACGTCATCTCCTCCTTCCTCCAGTTAAAAACTGGCAGTCTCCCTAGAGTGCCTTCACCGAAGTGAACTGGCAACAAGGGACGAAGGTTGCGCTCGTTGCGGGACTTAACCCAACATCTCACGACACGAGCTGACGACAGCCATGCAGCACCTGTGTAAGTTCCGGACTGGATACCGGTGGTCCCCCTTTCAGGTTCCTACTTCCTACATGTCAAGCCCAGGTAAGGTTCCTCGCGTAGCATCGAATTAAACCACATGCTCCACCGCTTGTGCGGGTCCCCGTCAATTCCTTTGAGTTTTAGCCTTGCGACCGTAGTCCCCAGGTGGGGCACTTAACGCGTTTGCTTCGACACAAATCCTTTCGGACCTGCACCCAGTGCCCATCGTTTACAGCTAGGACTACCAGGGTATCTAATCCTGTTTGATCCCCTAGCTTTCTCATTTCAGCGTCAGTATCAGACCAGTAAGCCGCCTTCGCTAATGGTGTTCTTCCGGATATCTACAGATTTCACCCTTACTTCCGGAATTCCGCTTACCTCTTCTATACTCAATCTCCCCAGTATCGAATGCAGTTCCTTGGTTGAGCCAAGGGATTTCACACCCGACTTAAGGAGACGCCTACATGACCTTTACACCCAGTAAATCCGAACAACGCTTGCCACCTCCGTATTACCGCGGCTGCTGGCACGGAGTTAGCCGTGGCTTCCTCTGCTCGTACCGTCAAACAAGCGGGATATTAGCCCGATTGCTTTCATCCGAGCTGACAGAGCTTTACAACCCGAAGGCCTTCATCGCTCACGCGGCGTCGCATTGTCACCCTTGCGGGCATTGCAAAAGATTCTCGACTGCAGCCTCCCGTAGGAGTCTGGGCAGTGTCTCAGTCCCAGTGTGGCTGACCATCCTCTCAGACCAGCTACCCGTCATCGCCTTGGTAGGCTTTTACCCCACCAACAAGCTGATAGGACGCGGGCTCATCTAAGGGCGACAGATCTATTTTCAAGATCCCCGCCTTTAACCTCGTTCTCTTTGAGAACGTGGTCTCATCCGGTATTAGCCCACCTTTCGGCGGGTTATTCCGAACCCAAAGGAAAATTACCCACGCGTTACTCACCCGTTTGCCACTATCCCCCTCTTGCGAAAGAGATCGTTCGACTTGCATGCCTAATCCACGCCGCCAGCGTTCGTTCTGAGCCAGGATCAAACTCTCCAGTTTGATATTAAATTGACCCGTACATTTCTGGCTATTCGATTTCAAAGAACAATTGTCAAAAGACAAAAAAGCACCGTTGAGATGCTTATAAAAAACAAACTCAAATCAGCGGTTTATTATTACCTTTCCGCCCGTATCTCTATGTAAACCTCTGTCTATAGTATACTTTAGAGCCGACTATAAATCAAACGCATACTTCTTTCAAAGATAACCCGCCTCCTGGCGTGATGTCATTTTACACAAACGCCCGGTATTGTCAAGTTCTTTTTTGAAAATATTTTCATCATCAGGAGGGCCTTTTAATCCGGCAGAATTTTCTTTTTCCCACTTTGAGAATGAACGGGGCTTCTACTATGTCCACAGAACTAAGAACATCTTTGACCTTCTCTCCGTCCACGCTTACAGCTCCCTGAATCACAAGCCGTCTTGCCTCTCCTGAGGACTCGGCAAACCCCGCCATCTTTACAAGATCCACTATTGACATGCTCTTTTTTTCCGTGACGAAAACGGGCATCTGTTCCGGATCTTCTCTTCTGGCAAAGATCTTGTCAAAATTATGTCTGGCTTTAAGCCCTGAGTCTTTATCGTAGTACTCGGAAACGATAGCCCCGGCAAGGCCGGCTTTGGCCTCTTTGGGATGGACCTTTCCGGAAAGCACATCATCCCTCAGCCTTTCAAAATCAGTATCGGTCAGGAGTTCATAGTATCTCCACATAAGTTCATCCGAGATGGACATTAATTTTCCGAACATATCATCGGGGCTATCCGATATACCGACGTAATTATTAAGTGACTTGGACATTTTCTCCACACCGTCCAGGCCTTCCAATATGGGCATGGTCATAATGACCTGCGGCGAGATATCCAAAGTTTTATTAACGGCCGACAAGCCGTAATTTTGCTTCCGGAACAATGAAATTGCCTTGGAAAGATATGCGGGTACTTTTTCTTCCGCCGCGTAATTCCTCTGCAGCGTCCTTCCCACAAGTAAATTGAATTTCTGATCAGTCCCGCCAAGCTCAATATCCGAACCCATTACGACGGAGTCATACCCCTGAAGAAGCGGATACAGGAACTCAAGTATGCTTATGGGGAGATTTTCGGAATAACGTTTTGAAAAATCGTCTCTTTCCAGCATCCGGGCGACAGTGTAGCGCGACGATAGATCGAATATGCCTTCTTCTCCCAGCTTACCGCACCAGTCGGAGTTAAAAACGACCTTGGTCTTTTTCTCATTAAGCAGTTTGAAGATCTGCTTCTTGTACGTTTTCGCGTTCTCGGCAACTTCTTCCGAGCTAAGCTGTTTTCTTAATTTTGACTTGCCCGATGGATCTCCTATCCTGCCGGTAAAATCACCTATCAGAAAAAAAACAGTGTGACCCAGGTCCTGGAAATGCCTCATCTTTCGGAGAAGTACGGTATGCCCCAAATGTATATCCGGGGCCGAAGGGTCAAATCCGGCCTTTATGACCAAAGGCCTGTCCAAAGAAAGTTTCTTTTTAAGTTCCTCGGGAGAAATAACCTCATCCACTCCCCTTGTAACTATCTTGTACTGTTCTTCCGGTGACATCATATCCTTCTTACCTCCCCTACTTCGGGGCATTGTAGCACAAGCCTAAACCGGGTGTCAATTTAAGCACGGCGAAAAATACACGAAGTCCGCCGTCCCTGGAAAAGCGCATCATATCGCGGGGCAAACTTTATTACAGAGTGCGAGATAGGTTTCTTGCGCGCGGTAGGAGCTTCTTACCATGGGGCCCGAAGAAACTGACCTGAATCCCATGGCAAGAGCCGTTTCACGAAAACGGGAAAACTCGTCGGGAGTGTAGTATTTCTTGACGGGCCAATGCTCTTTAGAAGGGCTTAAATACTGCCCCATGTATATCACATCAACCCCGGCTTCTTTCAGGTCGCGTAAGGTCCTTGAAATATCCATATCCGTTTCTCCGAGCCCTAACATTAAGGAGGATTTCACGAATATCTCAGCGCCGTCGTTCCTGAGATCGCTAAGATATTTAAGCGTATTAAGGGAATTCTTATAACTGGACGAAGGCCGGAGGGAACAATATAAGCTTTCGGGCATTTCGATATTGTGGCCTATCACATCAGCGCCCGAGGCGGCTATCTTTTTCAGAAGTTCTTCTCTCGCGGAAAAGTCCGGAATAAGGATTTCTATGGGAACTCGTGGCGACGATCTTCTTATGGCGCGGACCACACGCGTAAAATGTTCCGTTCCGCCTTCGGGAAGGTCATCTCTGGTCACGGAAGTTACGACCGCATATTCCATTCCGAGTTTTCGTACAACTTCCGCTATTTTCTCAGGCTCTTGCGTATCGGGATCGCCCGGGACGCCCTTTTTGACATTGCAAAACCTGCAATCCCGGGTGCAGATATCCCCCAGGATCATAAAAGTCGCGCTGCCCGTATCCCAGCATTCTCCTCTGTTGGGACAATCCGCCTCCACACATACAGTATTAAGCCCGAAACCGTCCAAAACACTTTTAAATGTCTCGCAACAACTTCCCGCCGGAACGGCGGCCCTTATCCAATCAGGCCTTTTCTTCATTTTTTTCAACACCGCAGGAAACAATCTTCCTTTCCGAAAGATACTTATACAATTCAAAATTATCTGTCACCAGCTTCTGCGCTTTATCAAGAAGCATTTTGGCCCTTTCCGGATCGGATTTTTTCAAGACCGCGTAACGGTTTTCGTTGTATATGTAGTCCTCAAGCTTTATACTGGGCGCTTTGCTGTCCAGTTTCAGGGGATTATTTCCCTTGGCGCAAAGGTCCGGGTTGTATCTGAAAAGCGGCCAGTGTCCGGAATTCACCGCTTTCTTTTGCGCGTCGCATCCTTTTATCGTATCGTATCCGTGGGCTATGCAGTGAGAATAGGCCAGGATTATTGACGGACCCTCATATGCCTCGGCCTCAAGAAAGGCCTTCAGCGTCTGCATGGGGTCGGCTCCCATCGCGACCTTAGCCACATACACATACCCATAACTTAAGGCCATAAGAGAAAGATCCTTTTTACCTATGGGTTTACCGCTCGCGGCAAACTTGGCCACAGCTCCCATTGGAGTGGATTTAGACGCCTGTCCGCCCGTATTGGAATAAACTTCGGTATCGAGTACGAGCATATTGATGTTCCTGCCGGAAGCAAGCACATGGTCAAGCCCGCCGTAACCTATATCGTAGGCCCATCCGTCGCCTCCAAGTCCCCATACAGACCTCTTTATAAGATAATCCGCCACACTCATAAATTCTTTACAGTCGAGGCAGTCACATTCAACGAGCATTTTCTTTATATCGGAGATCCTTTTTCTCTGGATCTCTATCCCGCTCTGATCCGACTGATCTTCGGCCATTGCCTTTGACAAGAGGTCCTTGAGTTCTTTTGAACAGCTTTCGGAAGATATTATCCTGCCGGCGAGTTCGACGGCGTACTCCGCATATTTGTCGGCGGCTAATCTCATGCCGTAAGCAAATTCGGCGGCATCCTCAAAAAGCGAGTTGCTCCAAGCCGGACCCCTGCCGTCGGATCTTGTGGAATACGGCGTAGTCGGCAGGTTCCCGCCGTATATCGACGAACAACCCGTAGCGTTACCTATTATGGCCCTGTCCCCGAAAAGCTGGGTAAGAAGTTTTACGTAGGC
>Ga0172377_10000629_pt1 | contig 33680 bp, 23 predicted proteins | sample Pumphouse3metaG_FD_119749 | JGI IMG/M metagenome (GOLD analysis project Ga0172377, IMG submission 119749) | Leachate microbial communities from a municipal landfill in Southern Ontario, Canada - Pumphouse #3 metaG | ecosystem: Engineered > Solid waste > Landfill > Unclassified | place: Canada... | reverse complement strand
GGTTTGTTTGCCAGAATCATTGGCAAAATTAGTGCACTTACCATTCTGCAATACGTAAACTTCATTAACGACAAGCCCATTGGCAGAATTAAGTATGCACTAAATTAATTCCGCCAACAGGTTCTTATATCTAAATGTATTATTCCATCCAAAATTAAATTTTGGAAGACCATTTCCTAAATATTGACGATAATCATCATTTAACATAGTAGAATCAAATTCTTCAGCTTCTCCAGTGGATGGATTTTCAATCATCCACAAACCATTATCTGAAATTCCTACAGCTTTCATTCCCCAATAATTTCCCATAGATTTACCTACTTCTAAGCGATGAGTTGGTAAAGAAATAGGATCTCCTGCATATCCGGTATTAAGATAATTATTTGTCTCATACAAATCATTTGAAAGACTTAGAAGTTTATTCTTATTATGAGACATAGTAACTGTTGTATTCCATTCAAAATCTTTAGTTATAATTGGTTTCGCATTAATAACTATTTCAATACCTGAATTTCTCATTTCTCCAACATTAGCAAGTGTTTGACTGTAAAGGTTTGGTGGCATTGGAACATTATACCACCATAACATATCAGATGTCTTTTTATTATAATAATCGATTGATCCGCCTAACCTATCATTTAATAAACTAAAATCTAAACCAATATTATATTCGGCAGATTTTTCCCATTTTAAATCTTCATTAGCATTAGATGTAGCTTGTAGCCCACTAGTCCACTCTGTTCCATTATAAAAATATGAATTTCCGTATCCATATTTATTCATAGATAAATATGAAGAATTTGGTTCAACACCAGTAACGCCATAACCAGCACGAAGTTTTAATATATTAATAAAATTAAATCTATCCATAAAATCCTCATTACTTATAGTCCAACCTGCAGAAGCAGAAGGGAAAGTACCCCATTTATGGTTATCTCCAAATTTAGAAGATCCTTCTCGTCGCACACTTAATAATACATTATATTTATTATCAAATCCATAACTTACTCTACCAAAAAAACCAAGTAAGGTATTTTCATTTTTACTACTCCCCATCCCAGCATTACCTTTTTTAAGAGCACTCCCGATACCTAGATTATTATATAAATAAAAATCTGTAGGATAATCATAATTAGATGCACTAAATCCACTATATATATCATTTTCATAGCTATAACCAACCAAAGCTGTAAGAATATTTTTATATTTTATATACTTGTATGTTGATGTTAATTCTAGTTGATTATCTCTTGAATCTGAACTTCCTTGATATGCTGTGCCCGTCGTACCATTTAATAAACATGAGTAATAATTAGTAGTTTTATAATTTTCATCATGATTAAACCAAGTACGATTAGCTAACATTAAATTGGTTTTCCAATTTTTAATAGGTTCAAACGTAATATTACCTGTAATTCTAGTCCACTCTGATCTATTTTCTCCTTTTAATTCATTTATCATTGATACTGGATTATAATATTGATATATATTAAAGTCCTCATTATATCCGTCAGTTTCATCATATACAGATTCTGTAGGATTACGAATAACAGCTTGACGATAAATATTTGTTAAACCTCCATCTGAAGCATTAGTTACATTATTTGTATGTAGTCCTTTTACAAGATTAAGATTAATTTTTAACATATCATTTAACATCCAATGTGACATATCAAAAGCCATTTTCAAATTTTCGCTGTTCGTTCCTTTTATAATACCATTATCATTTCTATAAGACAAATCAGCTGAATAGCTTGTAGTTTTAGAACCACCTACTATATTTAAATCATGATTTTGGATAAAACCTACTCTTGAGATTTCTTCAACCCAGTCAGTATTATAACCTTTATCTGAATATTTGGTTTTACCATCTTTAATATCTTGAACGTTCATAAAATCAGCTTGTTTATAATAATCTGAAGCTGAACAATATCCAGAATAAGTTACTGTAACTTTTGCATCCCTTTTACCACTTTTGGTTGTAATTAGAATAACACCATTAGCTCCTCTAGTACCATAAATAGCAGATGCAGATGCATCTTTTAAAACATCAATTGATGCTATACTTTCAGGAGATACCGTATTAAGCCCTCCAGGAACACCATCGATTAAAATCAAAGGAGTAGTACTTCCCTCAAGTGTAACAATACCTCTTAACATAATATGAGAAGTAGCATTTGGATCTCCTGAGCTTTTAGTAATAGTAAGACCTGCGATTTTACCTTTTACTAATTGAGAAGCATCTGAAATATTACCTTTAATAAAGTCTTCAGATTTCACATTAGCAATAGCACTTGTGACATCTCCTTTTTTCTGCGTTCCATATCCTATCACAACAACTTCATCAAGAAATTTTTTATCTTGTTTCAACATTACTCTCATAACATCTTTATTTCCAACAATTTCTTGGGTCTCGAAACCTGTAAAGGATATTATTAAGATTGCACTTTTTGATTGTAAATTAATCTTAAATTTTCCATTAATATCAGAATACACGCCATTTTGAGTACCTTTTTCAATAATAGATGCTCCAATAATTGGTTGTTCTGACTGATCTAAAATAATTCCAGATACACCCCTTTCTTGACTATAGCCATAATTCTTGGTGCCCCCAAAAGTCAATAATACTATTCCACAAGTTATTATAGCTAATAACCTTCTGTACTGTGGAATTAATTTTAATTTTTTTTTCATTTTTTCATCATTAAGTTAATAAATTAATTTTATTTAAATTCTTGATATCATCAGTTAACTTTCCACTCTATTATACCACCAGATTTACCTTTCTGTAATTGAGCTGTAATTTTTAAACTATTGGTTTTCACAGGAGTAAAAGTTAAATGATTATAACAATCTTTTTTTATAGTGTATTCTTGAGATGTAGATACTGCTTTCCATTGTTTTCCATTTTTATAATATAATTTCCAAGTTAATGGAACTCTAAAATCGCAATCATAATGATCAAAATCTAACCAATAAACATCAACACTTGACACCTTGTAAGTTTTATCGAATTTGTAGGACAAAGATTCTTTAGTGCCTTTTTTCAGCCACCAATAAAAATATGGTTTTGAAATATCAGATGAACGTTTTGGCTCAAATTGATCATTTACTCCCCAAGCTGGCACTTTAATTGTCGAAATATTTGTAGCTCCTTTTTGAATAGGAGTACTTATAGAAAATGCCTGAGCCTTAGAGGCTATAGTAGGTTTTGGAATAGAATGTATTTCTGAGGCTTTTGTAGGAATCCACACTTCCATTTCATCAGATCCTCTATTAGCCCAAGTAGAATATGGAATAGCTTTAAATAGAACTTTATTTTCTTCTCCATTTAATGAAACAGATTTACAAATACCATTCAAAACACCTATTCCATTTAATAACCCTTTATCATAAGAAAAAGTTATATTTTCTTTTATATCTATATATTTATTAAATACATGCTTATCTTTTTGATCTATTCCCTCTAAACAGTAAACTATCGGGCCTCTTTGTAGAGCTACCTTATATCTATCATCTTCTACATTTTGATTAGCTATTATTTTACGAACTTGCATAGGAAGTATTAATTCTATTTTATCTCCTTTTTTCCATTTTCTATCTAATGATATATAACCTTTCTTGATTTTATATTTTAATAAATTTCCGTTTAGAGCTAAGCTAATGGGAGAAGAAGAATCCGCAAAAGTATATAAATCAGATGGAACAGGTGCGCCTTGAGCCCATCCAGGTACACGTAAGTTAACTGTAAACTTAGATTCATTAGATGGATTAATTATTAGTTGAACTTTTCCGTCCCATGGATAATCAGTAACTTGAATTAAATTAATATCATTCTCTTTAATCTTAACATTACTTTTACTCTGAATATATAAATTTACATAAATATCATTATTTAGTTTAGCATATACATATTTAGGAATAGAAGGCATAAAACGAGTTATATTTCCAGGACAACAAGCACACCCAAACCATTTCTGTCTAGAATGCTCACCGATAGATTCCAAAGGATTATCATAAAAGAATTTATCTCCACTTAATGAAACGCCTGAAATAACACCATTATACATAGCTCTCTCTAACACATCTACATATTTAGCATCTCCTGTCGCTAAAAACATACGTTGATTCCAAAAAACATTGGCAATAGAAGCACAAGTTTCACAATAGCAAGTATGATTATTTAATTCATAATTAGGGCCAAATCCTTCTCCTTGAGGTCTAGACCCCATTCCACCTGTTATGTATAATTTTTTGCTAACTAAATTAGTCCATACACTTTCCAATGCATTAAAATAGCCATTATCATTAGTCAAAGAAGCTACATCTGCTACTCCTGAATATAAATAACCGGCCCTTACTGCATGTCCTTTTATTTCAGTTTGCTGCAATATTGGCATATAATCCTGACTATATTCGCTCAACTTATGACCATCTGTTCCTCTACCTGTTTCTTCTATAAAATATTTAGCTGTTTTAAGATATTGTTCATTATGTGTCACCTTATATAATTTACAGAGAGCCATCTCCACTATAGGATGACCAGAAGGAACATGTTTTTGATTTTCATTCGGGCCAAAGACTTTACAAACAAGATTTGCATTTTTAATAGCTACATTTAATAAAGACTTTTTACCAGTAGCTTGATAGTGTGCTACAGCAGCCTCATACAAATGTCCACTATTATATAATTCATGGCTATTTAATTTCTCCCATTTATGACTACCCCACCATCCAGATAATCTCTCACATTTATTAGTAACACAAGTAGTAAGATATCCATCTGGTTCTTGTGCTAAAGAAATCAGATTAATTAAACTATCTAGATATGAATCTAATTTTTTATCATATACTAAAGCTAAAGAATATGAAGATCCTTCTATTATTTTATAGACATCAGTATCATCAAAAGGAAAATCGCCTTTTTGTTCTCCTTTTATTAAACCAGCTGCCAAAGCAAAATTATCGATACGACCATTTTTTTCGCACTCATGAAATGCAGAAGGAATAGAAACTTCATTGTTAATTTTCATTCTTGAACTCCAGAAATTATCATTAATATGAACTTTAGTAAATGGAATTTCTTTAATAGTACACTTTAGTTCTTTATTAGATGATTTACATGAAGTAAAATTAAATAAGATAACACTTCCAATAATTATTAAAATTATAAATCTGCAAATAGTTATTTTTTTCATTTATATAGAATATTAGTTTTCAAGTACAAAAATAAAGTTTGTTTTCTATAAAGGATTGAAGGATTGTCTAAAAGAATACTAGAATAGTCTATACTATATTCTTAATAAAAAACACTTTATAGCTAGCTAATAGGCATTTACATTATTAATCTTAGACTATATTCGTATATAATTATATTATTATACATATATTACAGATTTTATCATTATTTTTGTATCAAATAAACATACTAAAACTTCCATGAAAAAATTATTATTATATATTCTATCTATATCAATTTTTACATTTAATACTTATGCCTCCCAAAAAGAATTTAAATTTCAATACATTTCTGTTGAAAATGGATTACCATCTAATTGTATTAGATCTATAATACAAGACAGAAAAGGTTTTATGTGGATTGGAACAGATAGAGGATTGGCTTCTTACGATGGAATCAATATCAAATTATATAATACTACTAAAGATGCTCAAGGCTTATTACATAATGATATAGAAACTATATATCAAGATAAAAATGAAAATTTATGGTTAGGTACAGATTATGGTATTTTTATTTTTGATTATAAAACTTCTATATCTACACATTTTGATGTACAAACCGAAGACAGTATTAGTATAAATACTTATACTACTAATATTACTTCTGACAAAGATGGAAATTTATGGATTTCTACACTTACACAAGGTATATTTCATTATAATATTCATAATTCTAAACTAACAAGATATAATATTAATGAACTTGAAAGTATTATAACTGTTTACATTGATAATGAAAATAATGTTTGGGCTATCGTAAATAAATCTGAATCTCTTTATAAATTAGATAAAAAGAATAATAAGTTCAAACATTTAGTTCTTTCTGATTATAATAAATCAACAAAAAATAGTTATTTATGTATACTTGAAGACACTCCAAATTCCTTTTATTTGGGTTCTTGGGATATGGGATTAAAAAGAATAAATCCATATACAGGGGAAGTTGATTTATATCCATTAATCAAAGATGGTAAGATTGTTAAACATATTCATTCTATTATTAAATATGATGAAAATAATTTATTAATAGGTTCTGATGATGGTCTAGTATTATTTAATAAAATAACTAACAAATATAAATTTTTCGCATGTAACGAAAAATATGAGACCTCATTATCGGATCGTTTTATTTATCCTATAACGAAAGATAATGAAGGAGGTATTTGGATTGGCACTTATTATGGTGGAGTAAATTACATATCACCTTATGGAAATCAATTTGAAAGCTATTTTCAATCCCAATCTCATAATTCAATAAATGGTAAAATTATAAATAGATTTTGTGAAGATCAAGGCAATATTTGGATAGCATCTGATGATGGAGGATTAAATTTATTTTTTCCACAGAATCAATATTTCCAAAGTTATATGCCTTTACAAAATAAAAATAGTTTATCTTTTTATAATGTACATGCTCTATGTATTGATAATAATAATTTATGGGTGGGGACATATACTGGAGGTATAAATATATTAAATTTGAAATCAAAAGAATTCAAGTTATTTAATAATACTCCTAATATAGAAAGTGTCTATTCAATATATAAAGATAAAGAAAACAATAATATATGGATAGGTACAATGTCAGATATTATATTGTATAATTCTACAGATAAGTCTTTCAAAATAGTTAAAACATGTAATTATTTAATTATGGATATTGATCAAGACGATTATGGGAATCTTTGGTTTTCTACGCAGGGGGATGGTATATATAATATATAAAATCACAAAAAAAATGGCAACACTACATCTATACATCAAAACAAAATAGTTTATCAAATAATAATATAAATAATATACAAATAGATACAAAAGGTATATTATGGATAGGTACTGTGAATGGACTATGTAGATATAATGAAAAAAGTGATGATTTCACAAGAATTAATTTAAACATACCCAATAATAATATTTGTTGCATTCTCGAATATCAAAATACTTTATGGATATCTACATCAAATGGTTTAATTAAATATAAAAATAATAAAGTATGTAGAATATACACAAAACATGATGGACTACATTGCAGTCAATTCATACCAAATTCAGGAATAAAAACTATTGACAACAAAATGTATTTTGGCACTATAGATGGATTTATATCATTCTATCCTTACAACATAACAACAAATAAAAAAATTCCTCCGGTATATATTACTAACATCAAATTATTTAATAAAGATTTAAAAATAGGTAGTAAGATTTTACATGAAAATTCTAGTACAATAAATCAATTAGAACTAAAAAATAAAGATAAGGTTTTTAGTATTATGTATTCTGCTTTAAGTTACTGTTACCCTGACAATAATCAATATACTTACAAGCTCGTAGGTTTTGATAAAAAATGGAATGATGTCGGATCACAGAATCAAGCTACTTATACAAATCTGCCATCTGGGACTTATACTTTTAGAGTAAAAGGGAGTAATAATGATGGTATCTGGAATGATAGAGGAGCCTCTTTAAAAATTATAGTACATCCTCCATTTTATTTCACTTTTTTCTTTAAGACATTATATTTATTAATTCTTCTTCTATTATTATGGTTATTCATAAGATATTTACTTTTAAGGTCATCTAAAAAAAATGATGAACTAATAAGACAAATTAATATAAACACAGAAAAAGAAGTTCAGAACTCAAAATTAGAATTTTTCACTATGATAGCACATGATATTAGAACTCCTGTATCTCTTATCATAGGACCAATCGAAAAAATATTAAATAACAAACAAAACTTATCAGATGATTTACTTGAAGATCTAAATATTATTAATAGAAATAGCAATAGATTATTATCTTTAATTAATCAATTGTTAGATTTTAGGAAAATAAATAATGAAAAAAATCAGATAATTCCTACTAATCAGAATATAGCAAATATATTGAGAGATATCGCTAAACAATATGATACATATATCAATAATCATGATATAAAGTTTACTATTGATTATCCTGATGCTACTTTTACTGCAAATATTGATAAAGAAGCTTTTATAAAAATTGTTAGCAACTTATTAGCAAATGCTTTCAAGTATACAATAAATAAAGTTAAACTTACATGTAAAATTAGTAAAGATAAAAATGAATTTATCATTCTAGTGTCCGATAATGGAAAAGGCGTCAATAAAACTGAAGCATCAAAAATTTTTGATTCCTTTTATCAAGGTAAAAATAAAAAATCAGGAACAGGAATTGGTCTTTATATAGTAAAGTCCTATGTAGAAGCTCATCATGGACATATAGAGATTGAATCTAGCGAAGAAACTGGAGCTACGTTTAAGGTATTCTTACCAATAAAACAAACTAACCTACTAAAATTAGAGGATAAATTACCAAAAGAAATAAATACTGAAGAAGAAACAAACATGTCTATTTCTGGAACTAGTAAATTATCTATATTAATAGTAGATGACAATGCTGACATGTTGTATTTTCTATCTAGATCATTCAATGAAGAATATAATATTATGGTCGCCAAAAATGGTAAAGAAGCACTTAGAATACTGAATAAAGAAGAAGTTTCTATAATTATTTCAGATTGGATAATGCCTATTATGAATGGAATAGAACTCTGTAAAAAAATTAGATCAGATAAGATCCTAAGTCATATTCCATTTATTTTACTTACTGCCAAAACAGAAACTCAATCTAAGATAATGGGGATAAATTGCGGTGCTGATCTATATATCGAAAAACCTTTTTCTATTAAATATCTAAGAACTTGCATTAAGAATCTATTAGATTTACGATCGCAATTAAGAGATAAATTTTCTAAAATGCCTTTATGTCCTATAAATAGTATTTCATCAAATTATGCTGATAAAAAATTTCTTGATAATTTAAATAAAATTATTGAAGATAATTTTTCAAATTCAAATTTATCAGTAGATTTTTTAGCAGAAAGATTATTTATTAGTCGCTCTGGTTTGTTCTCTAAGATAAAGAATTTGGCTAATATTACACCAAATGAATTAATACAGCTCGTTAGACTAAAAAAAGCAGCATCTTTATTAGTTGATAATAAATATAGAGTGAATGAAATAAGTTATATGGTAGGTTTCAACAATCCTTCATATTTTTCCAAGTGTTTTCAAAAACAATTTGGAGTTAAACCAATAGATTTTGTATCAGACTATTTACATAAAACAAAATAAAATGAAAAAATATTTAATTATCGGCATCTTATTATTTTTGATGATGTCATGTCAAGAGAAAACTTCATTAACTTTATCAGGACTTAATCCTGCTGATTTTATAACAGAAGTTGATTCTATTCAGACTAACTTGTATTCTATTAAGAATAAATCTGGAATGGAAGTTTGTATAACTAATTTCGGGGGCCGTATCGTTTCTATGATGGTTCCCGATAAGAATGGAGATATGAAAGATGTAGTTCTTGGATTTGATAATATTCAAGATTATATTAATATTCCAAGTGACTTCGGAGCATCCATCGGTCGTTATGCAAATCGTATAAATAAAGGTCAAATAGTTATAGATGGCAGATCTATTCAACTACCTATTAATGATCACGGTCACTGCCTCCATGGTGGTCCTAAAGGATGGCAATATCAGATGTATACTGCGAAGGTTATTAATTCTTCAACATTGGAGTTAACACGGTTTTCTCCCGATGGAGATCAGAATTTCCCAGGAAATGTTACTGCTAAGGTTTTATTTACAGTTACATCTGATAATATGTTAGACATTAAATATACTGCTACAACAGATAAAACAACAATTATTAATATGACTAACCATTCATATTTTAATCTTAATGGTGACCCTACTCATTTATCAACTAACAACATATTATATATAAATGCAGATTATTATACACCTGTAGATAATACTTTTATGACTACTGGTGAAATATTACCAGTTAAAGATACTCCTATGAATTTCACCTTACCAAAATCTATTGGTCAAGATATTAATGATGACTTTATTCAATTAAAAAATGGTAATGGTTATGATCATAATTGGGTATTAAATACTAAAGGTGATATAACTAAATTAGCTGCTCAATTAATATCTCCAGAAACTGGGATTGTACTAAAAGAATATACTACAGAACCAGGAATTCAAATTTATAGTGGAAATTTTCTTGATGGTACAGTGAAAGGAAAACATGGTATAATTTATAATAAAAGAGCTTCAATATGTCTTGAGTCTCAACATTATCCAAATAGTCCAAATAAAACTGAGTGGCCTACAGTTATACTTAAACCTGGTCAAACTTATCATAGCGAATGTATATTCGCATTTAGCGTAAAAAAATAATCATTAAAAAACAATTAATATGAAAATTAAACATTTGGCATGTGCCATATTATTAATCAGTTCCTTACCAATCTCTGCTCAGAAAAAAGCGATTATCGATGTTCACGTTGATCAAGCTTCGCAGGTAATACCAAAAGAAATTTATGGTCAATTCGCAGAACATCTTGGTTCTTGTATTTATGGTGGCTTATGGGTGGGTGAAGACTCAAATATCCCAAATATTAAAGGGTATAGAAAAGATGTTTTTGAAGCCTTAAAAGATTTATCTATACCAGTAATGCGATGGCCAGGTGGCTGTTTCGCTGATAAGTATAATTGGAAAGATGGTATAGGGCCAAGAGCACAGCGTCCAAAATTAACTAATATTACTTGGGGAGGTACTGTCGAAGATAACAGTTTTGGCACTCATGAATTTCTAAATCTTTGTGAGATGTTAGGATGCGAACCTTATATTAGTGGCAACGTAGGTAGTGGAACCGTTGAAGAATTAGCTAAATGGGTAGAATACATGACTTCTGATGATGATACGCCTATGGCTAATCTTCGTCGTAAAAATGGTCGTGATAAACCTTGGAAGGTAAAATATATAGGAATTGGAAACGAAAGTTGGGGATGTGGAGGAAACATGGAACCTGAATATTATTCAGCATTATATCGCCGGTACCAAACTTATTGTTGTAATTTTAGTGGAAATAAACTTTATAAGATAGCTTCAGGTGCAAGCGATTACAATTATGATTGGACGAAAGTATTAATGAAACACGTAGGTAATAAGATGCAAGGTCTATCTTTACATTATTATACAGTAGCAGAATGGAATCATAAAGGTTCTGCTCTTAATTTTAATAGTGATGAGTATTATTCTACAATAGGTAAGTGTCTTGAAGTAGAAAGTGTTATATCTAAACACAGTGCAGTAATGGATACATATGATAAAGATAAAAAAATAGGGTTAATACTTGATGAATGGGGAACTTGGTGGGACGTAGAACCAGGTACTAATCCAGGACATTTATATCAACAAAATAGCATGAGAGATGCACTTGTAGCTTCCTTAAGTCTAGATATTTTTAATAGACATACTGATCGATTAAAAATGACTAACATTGCTCAAGTTGTAAATGTGTTACAATCTATGATACTTACTAAGAAAGATAAAATGTTACTCACTCCTACTTATTTTATTTTCAAGATGTATAAAGTCCATGAAAATGCAATTTATATTCCTTCTGAAGTACAATGTGATCATATGAAAGATTCTAAAAATAGAGACATATCATTAGTAAGTACTACTGTTTCAAAAAAAGATAATATTATACATATTTCTCTTTCAAATGTCAATCTTAAGGATTCAGAGCTAATCACAATTAATTTACCAGGTGTAGATGTAAAATCTATCAATGGAAAAATATTAACCTCTAAAAATATAGCTGATCATAATACTTTCGAAGTTCCTAATAAAATACAATTAGAAAAATTTGATGAGTATAAATTAAAAGGAAGTGTACTTGTAGTAAAATTACCTGCCAAATCTATTGTAACGCTAGAATTGAAATAGATTATAATGGGTATTAAATGCTAAAGGTAATATAATTATGGTATAATTTATAATAAAAGAGCTTCAATATGTCTTGAGTCTCAATGTTAGCCAAATATACCTGTAAGCATTATTACAGCTATTAGTATTGGTGCTATGTATTTTATTATATAATACATGGCATCAATAACTCCATATTTGAATCTTAAGTTATGTTCATTAGTTATACGAGATATGAAGAAATCTTTATCTAATTTCCATCCTAAGAATACTACTACTAAGAATCCTCCTAAAGGCATCAAAATATTAGCAGAGATATAATCTAAAAGATCGAATACATTCAATCCGAAAATATGTACATTTTTCCATACTCCAATAGAGAGTGAACTAAATACTCCCAAGAATGAAATGATGCTTATCATAACTATAACTGCAGATTTTCGGGTGATTTTAAATTCTTCTATGACATAGGCTACTACTACTTCTAACAATGCTATAGAAGAAGTGATAGCTGCTATAAATAATACGAAGAAAAAGATACTAGCTATTATACTACCTCCTAAAATTTGTGAGAAGATATGAGGAAGTGTAACGAATACTAAACCGGGACCTTCACTTGGTGATATACCAAAAGAGAATACTGCTGGCATAATAGCCATACCGGCTAATAATGCGAAAATCATATCTGCGATAGCTGTAAACAGCGAAGCTTTTGGTATGTTTTCATCCTTTTTAACATAAGATCCATAAGTAATAATAATACCACAGCCTATACTTAATGAAAAAAATGACTGTCCCATCGCTTTAAGGACTGTTCCCCATGTAACTTTAGAAAAATCTGGATGGAAAAGAAAATCTACACCTTTCTCAGCACCTGGAAGAGTAATTGATTTAATAGCTATGCCTAATATTAAAATAAATAATAATGGCATTACTACTTTAGAAAATTTTTCAATTCCTTTTTGTACGCCTCCTAGAATAATTGAACCTGTGAATATGACGAATAAAAACATGTAAAATAAAGGCTGCCATATTTGTGCTATATGAATATGAAAGACATCTGATAACTGACTTTGATATGACGCATGGCCTATATGGCCTATAGATGCTATAAGATATTTTAAAGACCAGCCTCCGACTACACAATAATATCCAAGAATTAGAGTTGAACATAGTACTGCGAGAAAACCAGCTATGCCCCATTTTGATCCTGGTTTTAATATTTTAAATGCTGCGAATGCATTAGACTCACTGCTTCGTCCTATAATAAATTCAGAACAAACTATTGGAAGACAAAGAATAAATACGAAAAATATGTAAATTAATATAAAAGCTGCTCCTCCATTATCACCTATTAAATATGGAAAACGCCATAGATTTCCTAAACCTACAGCTGATCCAATTAATGCTACTAATACTCCAAAACGGCTACCGAAATTACCTCTTTTTTTTAAATTACTTTCTTTCTTCATCCTTCTTAATTTTTGCATATGTAACAAATCTAAACTTTAAACCACTTTTTTCATCTGTCATATATTTTCCAATCGAGATTTTCTGCCAATCTTCATTAGATATGGCAGGAAAAAAGGTATCTGCACTGTCTATAGTAGTGCATACTTCTGTAATATAAAGTCTATCGGCTAAAGAGAAAGATGTTTTATATAACATTCCTCCTCCAATAATAAAATTCTCGTCTTCGTCCTTAAGCTCTTTTAAAGCTTCATCTAGTGATGTGACAAATTTTAGATTCTCTTGATTTGTTTGATTGGTTAATGTTCTACTTATAACGATATTTAGTCTTTTAGGAAGAGGCTTGGATCCTATAGATTCAAATGTTCTGCGTCCCATAATTAGCGCATGACCCGTAGTTATTCTTTTAAAATACTTCAGGTCTTCTGATATATGCCATAAAAGATTATTATCTTTTCCTATAGCATGGTTTTCTGCTATAGCTACTATTATACTTAACATATCTTTTGAATTTATAGTTTAAATGGCTACAGGAGCCTTAATAGCAGGATATGGATCATATCCTGCTAAATGAAAATCTTCATATGTAAAATCAAAAACACTTTTTATATCAGGGTTTAATATCATTTTCGGAAGCCTGCGAGGAGCACGTGATAACTGTGTTTTCACTTGCTCAAAATGATTGGTATATATATGTGCATCTCCGAAAGTATGAACGAAATCTCCAAGACGTAGATTACATTCTTGTGCTATCATCATGGTTAAAAGTGCATAAGAAGCTATATTAAAAGGTACTCCCAAGAATAAGTCAGCACTTCTCTGATATAACTGACAGGAAAGACGACCATCTGCTACGTAGAATTGAAATAATGAATGACATGGTGGAAGTGCCATTTTCTCTACTTCTGCTACATTCCATGCTGAGACTATTAATCTACGAGAGTCTGGATTAGTTTTAATCTGTTCTATGACGTTTTTTAATTGGTCTATATGTCCTCCATTCTCATCTGGCCATTCTCTCCACTGATGACCATATACTGGACCTAAATCCCCATTTTCATCTGCCCATTCGTCCCAAATATGTACTTTGTGGTCATGTAAATATTTAATATTTGTATCTCCTCTTATGAACCATAACAATTCGTAGAATATAGATCTTAAATGTAATTTTTTGGTAGTAAGGACTGGGAATCCTTCATTCAAATCAAATCTAAGTTGGTAACCAAATATACTTTTAGTTCCGGTTCCAGTTCTATCGTTTTTAAGAGTACCATCTTTCATGACGTGCTCTAATAAGTCTAAATATTGTTTCATTTTTCGAGGATTATAATACAAAGTTACTAACTTTTATCAAAAGATGTGTTTAAGGGATTCAATTGGGTTTCGAAAAAATACTCTAGGGCCTGAGAATCTCATAATAGTTTTAATTTCTTTTCGCTTATCGGGTGAGTAACAGTGTACCTTGCAACTTTTACATGCTGGTTTCTTTTCTCCAAATCGACAGCGTTTGAGTCTCATAATGGCATAATTTTTTAGCTCAATACATTTCTCATGACTGAGTGCTCCTGATGAATCTGTATGTTTATCCATGTATAAATCTATCATGGATGACACCATTCTCTGCTCTTTTTGTATTTTATTTTCTTTTGTTCGATTCATGTGCCACGAAAGTAATAAATTTAGTTTAAAGAGTAAATATAATTACATGTAAACTTTTTTAAAAATTTAGTAATATCGGTAAATGATCACTTATTCCTCCATGATATATAGGCCCAATATATGTTCTACGGGGTTTTCTACCAAGGTATGTGGCATCTTTTTCCATTATGTATGGATGATCAAAGAGTATCATGGGACTATAGTTTTTATCTATTGGGGATTCTTTACTTTTTATGGTTTCGTTTTGTAATTTTTTTAGTAATGCATCTGATACCATGAATATATCGATTTGTTCCCAATTGCCTTTGTATCGTATAGTTCCTTTTATCGTTTTGTCGTTAGTACAGGTTTGTACCATTTCAGAATAATCTTCCGATTTACATCTGTTTATTTTCATCTTACTATGAGGTTTTTCTAGTGCGAGTATGTGAAAGTTTTCTCCTTGTCTTACATATTGAACTGGTAGTGAATATGGAGTATCATTGAAGTCTCCCATAGCTAAAATCAGGGCATGTGGGTCGTTTATCAGAAGTGAATCTTTGATGTGTCGTAAAACTTTAGCTGCTGCTATCCTATTGGGTAGGGATTTTTCTGCTCCTCCCCATTTTGAAGGCCAATGATTTACAAATAAGTGTATCGTTAGAAATGGTAATCTATTAATCAAAAAGCCTTTAACATAGAGTATTGGACGAGTATGATGGCTGGTATCTGGCATAGTAATCTCTATATTTCTATGTGATATTATTTTAAAATCATTTGGTCTGTATAGAGCTGCTACGTCTATTCCTCGAGCATCATGTGAGTCTTGGTGGATAATTTTATAGCCTAATTTACTGAGAATAGTTTTTTTGGTTAGCTGAGAGAGCACCATGTAGTTTTCTATCTCTGATAGTCCTATGAATGTTGGATATTGTCCGGATATGGAATGTGTGCTTACTATAATTTTAGATATGTCATTTCTTTTCTTTTCGAATCTGCTCCATGTCCAATGTTTTATTCCCCCGAAGACGAATTCTTCATCACGGGTTAATGTGTCATCGAATGGGTCAAAATAGTTTTCCAGGTTCCAGAACATTATACTGGTTTTACTAGAATTAGGCACTGCAGATGGCTGTGCTGCCGCTTTTCGCTCACTGGTGAGCGTTGCTATGATTATCAAAATCATCGTTACTCCTCTTCTCATACGCACTGTTTTGATTAAAATATTCCATTGCCATAGAATCTACCCTAAATATCGGAAATATTTATTAATTTTGCATACTAATTTTTATTTATATGGCATTAAAGTGTGGAATAGTGGGTTTGCCTAATGTGGGTAAATCAACTTTGTTTAATTGTATAAGCACCGGCGAGGCTCAGGCTGCTAATTTTCCTTTTTGTACTATCGAACCTAATATTGGGTCAACTATAGTTCCTGATAATCGTTTGAAGGAGCTTGAAAAGCTTTGCCATCCTAAAAAAGTAATTCCTGCTACTGTGGAAATCGTGGATATAGCAGGTTTGGTGAAGGGTGCAAGTAAGGGTGAAGGTTTAGGAAATCAATTTTTAGCAAATATTCGCGAGACTGATGCTATTCTTCATGTTTTGCGTTGTTTCGATGATCCTAATGTAGTACATGTGGATGGTACTGTGGATCCTATCAGGGATAAGGAGATTATCGACATGGAGCTTCAGATAAAAGATTTGGAGACCGTTAATAATAGATTGAATAAAGTGGCCAAACAAGCTAAGTCTGGCAGTGATAAGGAGGCTAAAAAGCTTCTTGAGATCTTGAACATATATAAAGATGTTCTTGAAGAAGGTAAATCAGCTCGTACTGTTACTTTCGACCAGGTTGATGACATTCGTCTTTCTAAGAGTTTGATGTTGCTAACGAATAAGCCTGTGATGTATGTTTGTAATGTGGATGAGGCTTCGGCTTCAAAGGGCAATGCGTATGTTGAGCAGGTTCGTTCTGCCGTGGCTGATGAGGATGCTGAAGTTATGGTTATCGCTGCTAAAATAGAGTCTGAAATAGCTGAGTTGGAGGAGTATGAGGAGAGACAGATGTTTCTTAATGAACTTGGACTTAAGGAGTCTGGCGTAGAACGTCTTATACAATCGGCTTATTCTTTGTTGAATCTACAGACTTATTTTACTGCTGGTGAACCTGAGGTTCACGCATGGACTATTAATAAGGGCGATAAAGCTCCTCGTGCTGCAGGTGTTATTCATACTGATTTCGAGAGAGGTTTTATCCGCGCAGAGGTAATTCATTATGAAGATTATATTCATTATGGCTCAGAGGCTAACTGCCGTGCAGCTGGTAAATTGGGCTCAGAGGGAAAGGATTATGTCGTTCAAGATGGCGATGTGATGCATTTCTTGTTTAATGTATAATTTCCTTTTTTAGATTTTTAACCATCAAGTCTAGTATATATTTTCTCGCGTTTTCTCTTTGCTGAGGAGTCATTGAGAGGTATGATTGATTTGATGGCTCTTTTTTTATCCATTTACAGTCACCATTATCTTGGACTTCGAAGATTCCTCCTGAGTTTCTTGTCCAATATTTATCGTTATCTCCATGTATGGCAAATGAGACTGAGGTTTCGTCGTATGTTGACATATCTAGTATTTTACCTTGAAATTTATCTTTTATCCAGGGAGCATGTGAACTGCAGTAGTAAAAGCCTTGATATAAAGGTGTATGGTGGTCTATTTCATTGAATTCATTACCTATTTTAATCTTGTCTCCTATCTCTGCTCCACTAAATATTATAGGAATATCTATATTGGCTAGCACGTATTTGGTGACACCTGGGGCATTGCCACTAAAATTCCATTCTTGCTTTCCTTCTGGGTATTCTCCTCCCATGTCTGATATGAATTTCACTTTAGTGTTTAGTAGTTCTTTTCCTGTGAGCTTTGAGTATTTATCTGGTTTTGAGTCTATCAGATCTTTTATATTGCCAAGTGGTGCTACTGCTAATAGAACTACGCTGTGGTCTTCTTGCTCTGATAGTATCTTTCTATATGCTTCTACTGCTAGTGGCACGTCTGCATTTGTTATATCGTGTGGGAATTGGTCTGCTATGATTTTGTTATAATGGGTAGTGTCTTCGTAATAGTTACGGGATTTTATGGCAATGGGGATGTCGTCATTGCCATAGAATGTATTTACGGCGTCTATCGCGGCGATTACGCTATTTTCTTCGAAATATGACATAATCCCTAGTATAGTGCATTCCCCTTGATTCTGGAGGTGATTAAGCATGATTAGAGCGCCTAGGTCGTCTGCAGCACTACCGAAGTCTGTGTCAAATATGATTTTTGCTGGCTGTTGCGTCTTTATCTCATTTTTTTTGGGGGATGAGCATGAAATAAAGGTGAAACTTAATATTAGAATCTGCAGAATGTTTTTGATTTTCATTTTATACAGTAATAAAAAAACGCCCTGATTAAGAAAATCAGAGCGTTTCTTATAATTTAAAAAATTTATTTTTTCATATATTCTGCTACGACTTCTGGTTGAGAACTCTCAACGAAAGCGTATGCTTTAGCTACCTCACCTTGTACGAAACGAAGATAAACTTTGAATGAATTAGCGAATAATTCAGGTGCTTTAACTGCATCTCTAAACAATAAATGAAGCATGATAATCTGACCTGCCATATCTACTAAAGAACGTGAACATAGATCTAGATATTCTTGATCTTTAGATTCAACTACTTTTTCAGTGGCTTTAGCATATTTATCATGAAGGCCTGCTAAATTTTTCATAGCATTCTCGATATTAATAGGAGAATCTGGAGTAGAAGCAAATTCTTTAGCTGATTCCATCATTTCTTCCATTTTCTTTAGATATGTCCCATTAGTTACATAACGTATAGCTGCTACTACTTGAAGTTGAGTTGTACCCTCATATATTGAGGTAATACGAGCATCCCTATAAATACGCTCACACGCGTAATCTTTCATGAAACCTGAACCTCCATGTATTTGGATGGCATCATAAGCAGATTGATTAGCATATTCAGAAGCAATACCTTTACCTAGTGGAGTAAAACTATCAGCCATTCTAGAATATTTCTTCATCTCTTTTCTTTCCTCTGGAGTTAACTTTCTTTCACGAGAGATATCTTGTAATACTTTATAAATATCTACATATCTACAAGTTTCATATAATAGAGTTCTTGAAGCATCAAGTTTAGCTTTCATTACAGATAGAATCTGAGAAACTGGAGCCATATTAATAATAGCTTTTCCGAACTGTTTTCTATCTCTAGCATAAGCTAATGCCTCTCTATATGCAGCCTCTTCTATTCCTACTGCTTGAGCAGTAATACCTAGACGTGCACCATTCATAAGAGCCATTACATATTTAATAAGACCTAATCTTCTATCGCCACATAATTCAGCTTTAGCATCTTTGAATACAAGCTCACAAGTTGGAGATCCTTTGATACCCATCTTATCTTCTATTCTACGAACTTTTACGCCCCCGTTGTTCTTATCATATATAAACATTGATAGACCACGTCCATCATGTGTATGCTCTTCAGAACGAGCTAAAACTAAATGTATATGTGAATCCCCATTGGTAATAAATCTTTTAACACCATTAAGTCTCCAGCAATTTTCTTTCTCATCAAAAGTAGCTTTCAACATTACGGCTTGAAGATCAGAACCAGCATCTGGCTCAGTAAGATCCATAGACATAGTCTCACCAGCACAAACACGAGGTACATATTTTTTTCTTTGCTCATCAGTACCAAACTCATATAGAGTCTCTGCACAGTCTTGAAGTCCCCAAAGGTTCTCAAAACCAGCATCTGCTCTTGATACCATATCAGCTGCCATTAAATATGGAGTGATAGGGAAATTTAGTCCATCAAGATTACGAGGCATAGACATACCCATAAGACCGGCATTACGACAAGCCTCTAAATTTTTAGAAGTACCACTAGCATATACTACATGTCCATCTACAACATGTGGTTTCTCTATATCGACATCTTTGGCATTTTCAGCTATAACATCTCCACAAATCTCACCTGCTATTTCTAATACTCTATTATAATTATCCATTGCATCCTCAAAATCTTTAGGAGCATAAGGACAACTATCTTTATCGCTAAAATTTCTTTCTTTTAAAGCGACTATGCGTTTCATCAAAGGATGATTAAGATGAAATTTTAATTCTGGTGTATCTGTATAAAAATTAGCCATATTCTTTTATTTACTATTCTGTTTATAATATTTAATCATCTTCGGAATAACATCTTCCACACTACCTGTAATAACATAATCAGCAATAGCATTGATAGGAGCCTCAGGATCATTGTTGATAGAAATGATCATTGAGCTATCTTGCATACCTGCGATATGTTGAATCTGTCCTGATATTCCGCAAGCTATATATAATTTCGGTCTAACTGTTACACCAGTTTGACCTACCTGTCTTTCATTTTCAATCCAACCAGCATCGACAGCAGCACGTGAGGCTGCGACCTCTGCTTTTAATAAACCTGCTAATTTAAAAAGATTATCAAATCCTTCTTTAGAACCAACACCATAACCACCAGCGACTACAATAGGACTACTCTTAAGATGATTAGCTGCTTTTTCTACATGTCTTTCGATAACTTTAACTACGAAATCTGTATCATCGAAAATATCTTTAGCATCATATTTAATGATTTTTCCTTTATAATTCTCGTCAAATATCTCACGTTTCATAACACCCTCACGAACAGTAGCCATCTGTGGTCTGTTATCAGGATTTACGATAGTCGCTACGATATTTCCTCCAAATGCTGGACGAATTTGATAAAGTAAATCTTTATATTCCTTTTTATTTTTATTATCAGAAAAATCTCCGATTTCAAGACTTGTACAATCAGCAGTAAGACCACTTGTAAGAGTAGAAGAAACTCTTGGTCCTAAATCTCTACCAATAATAGTAGCACCCATTAGACAAATCTGAGGTTTATGTCTCTTAATTAATTCACATAAAGCTTTAGTATGAGGTAAAGTAGTATAAGGAACTAGTCTTTTATCATCTACTACATGAATAGTATCAACTCCATAAGGGAAAATTACATCTCCAATGTTATCTAAAGACTCACCAAGCACTACGGCATCTAAATTACAACCTAATTTTTTAGCAAGTTTTTTACCTTTCGTAAGGAGTTCTAAACTAACGTCAAGTATGACGCCACCCTCCATTTCACAATAAACAAATATATTATTAGTGTCCATATTATCCAATTGTATGATTATTTAATAATTCTATCATAAGACCCTCTATTTCATTATCAGAAGATCCAAGACGTTGAGAATCTTTAGCTTGGAATACAATATTCTCTACATGTTTTACTCGTGTAGGAGAACCTGATAAACCACATTTCTCGATTTCAGCATTTACGCTAGCTGTATCCCATTCTTTAATAACAGCATTATCATCATCTTTTACTGCGACAGTATTTTTATACTGCATAACCCTCTTAGCATTCTGAGGTCTAGCCTCGCCTGCAGTACCTGTAATAGTAACAAGACATGGCAATGGGGAAGTAACGACCTCTACACCACCTTTAATAAGCCTACGTACTTTAATCTGGTCAGCAGTAATGTTTATAATTTCTTCACTATATGTAATTTGTGGCAATCCTAATTTTTCTGCTACCTGAGGACCTACTTGTGCAGTATCTCCGTCAATAGCTTGACGACCACCTAATATAAGGTCGTAATCTCCAATTTTCTTAATAGCCGTAGAAAGAGCATAACTTGTAGCTAAAGTATCAGCTCCTGCGAACGCTCTATCTGATAATAAGACTCCTTCATCTGCTCCTCTGAATAGAGAATCTCTGAGCAAATCAGAAGCTCTACCTGGACCCATAGTTAAAACTATGATAGTAGAACCAGGGAATTTATCTTTTATTCTTAACGCTTGTTCAAGTGCGTTTAAATCTTCAGGATTAAATATAGCTGGAAGAGCAGCACGATTTATAGTCCCATCGGCCTTCATAGCATCCTTTCCCACATTACGTGTATCAGGAACCTGTTTAGCCAATACAATCATTTTAAAACTCATATTTGAATCTTTTTTATTAGTTATTTTCTGGTTTTTAGTACAAAATTAAGGCAAATGTAATAAAAAAAAAACGAGACACAAATTTACTCGTATCTCGTTTATTTATATATGATAGAGTCATAAAAGTCTAAAAGAATTTAGCTCTATGGTCTATTAAATTAGCTTCCTCTTGGAATATACTATTAAGAGCATTAATTTGATAATTCATCATTTGATCTTCCCTAGTCTTAGCATCATCTTCACTAAAGAAGTTTCCTACATTACGACTCTTAACTTTAAATATATAAACACCTACATTACCTGCTATAGGTCCACATATTTCATTCTCAGGAGCTCCTGCTATTGATCCTACTAAAACTGGATCAAATGAACGAGAAGTTATAGAACCAAATGATATATCATCTCTACTACTTACTGTCGTATTTAATTTTTCAGCTATCTCTTTCATTGAAGTCAAGCCTTTTATTTTCTCTGCAGTAGTTTCAGCTAATTTTTCAGCTCTCTTCTTTTGAGCTAAAATCATTTGAATATTTGAAGCTACTTGATTAACAGGAGCATATCTATCTTCTCTAACTTCTTTAAGAGCTACTACGAAGAAGTATTTATTATTTATAGTTATTATAGGAGAAACTTCTCCTTTTTTAGCACCGTAAATCCAACGAGTAACTTCTGGCACATCTTCGTATTTTGATATCTTTCTAGCACTTTCTGCTACATTACTTGCAGGCACTACAGGAAGTTTATCTTCTTTAACTATTTTATTAAAATTCTCAATTTTTCCATCACTCTTAGAAGCTAAATCATTAGCCTGTGAATAATAGTTTTGGAAAGTTTTCTTAGATGCTATTACCTCTTTAGATAAAATAGCTAACTGTACTTTTTTGACAGCTGGAGTTCTTTTAGTTACTCTAACGATATGAGTACCATACTGAGTATTCATAATCTGATCTTTACCTACTTTAGCAGTCAGAACATCTTGCATACCAGGTATCATTTGAGTTTGAGTCATCCAACCAATATCTCCCCGACTTGCTACCTTAGTATTTTGGTCTAGAGAATATTTTTTAGCTAATTCAGAGAAATCTCCACCATGTTTTAACACATTTAATAAGCTATCTGCCTTAGATGCGTCTTTTACTAAAATATGTTTTACGAAAGCTGAATCAGACATTACTTTAGTATCATTTATTCTAGCTGCTATATATTGTTCTCCTTTTCTATATATTGGGAAAACAGTAGCATTTTTAGTATGGAAAGCGAAAGTATCTAATTTAGGATAGACAGATAGTACATCATCTTCACTGAAATAATAATCTGAAAGAGGAGTGGCAGAATTCCTCGATAAGAAAGTTTTAAGATTAGTCGCTTTAACGAAGTCAGGATAAACTTTGTCAATATCAGCTTTAGCTTCTTTAAAATCTTCCTCTGAAGGGACTACTTCATAACATACGAAATCAACATCTCTACTTGCTTTTTGTTTATATAAAGATTTGTGAACTTTATAATATTCTTCTATTTCACTATTTGAAACTGTTATTGTAGAATCTAATCCGAAACCTATAGGAAGAACTATGAAATCAGCACTAGAAGTAGTATTATTATCTGCAATAGAATTTTTCATTTCTATTTTATTAATAACATTACTTTTAGTTAGTAAAGAGACATATTTACTATAATATTTCTCACGTGTCATGTTTTTTTCTAAGAAAGCCCAATAGGTCGACAAGTTTCCTGTCTGATCTGAAGGTATAGCTTGCATAAATTGCAATAATTTAGCTCTACTAAACTGACCATTCTCATCCAAGAAAGAAGGCTGTTGCAGCAATACTCTTGAAATTTCTTTCCCTTGACTCATATCCAAAAGCTCTTCAGTCCCTATTCTAATTCCAGCTTTTTTAATAGTCGGAACTATAAACATCTCTTGTTGGAAATCTTGCCAAGCACTCTCATTAAGAGCTTGTTGAGTTTTTTCATCCATTGACTGGTTACCACTAGTCAATGTGTAGATATTAGAATAATAATCTACTTTTTCTTTAAATTCGTTGTATGTTACAGACGTGCCATCTATTTCTCCAACATCATATTTTGAAGAAAGTGAATTAAATACTGAACCTAATGTATTAGGGTCTATTATAAAGGCAAGCAAAGCTACTGCGATTAGCACAGTAATCAACGCTCCTAATTTGACACGTATTGTCTCTAAAACTGCCATTGTTTTTTATTTATTAAATTTTATGTTATCAAAAATAGATTGCGAAGATAGTAATTTTATTTTTATCTATTTAATAAAGGCCCAATAAAATTAGCAGAATCTATATATACTACATTAGAACTATCCTTAAAAATAATGCCATAACTATCAAATGGATTTAATAAAACAGCGTTTCTAGCCATTTCATCAGATTTCATTCCATAACCTTGCATCATACCTTCTGGAGAAGATAATTTTACATAACAATCAGTCCATATAGTATGGTCCTCCCTATTCCAATAAAGAGTATCTGTTTCTATTTTTTCGCCATTAAGAAAATTATTTATTACTACATTTCCAAATGCAGACCATATCTCTTTTTTCTTAGATTTAGTATGAATAGCGTTATCAGATTCAATTTTAGTCTCCAATAATCCTTCTTCATTATATCCAAACACTTTAAGACCTTCTGGAAATTTTTCATAAGAAGTTTTATTATCTTTTCCCTTTTCGTCCTTCTCGTGTTTCTCATAACGTTTTAACACAGGAGCCTCAAGCCTCATCTCCATACTTCCTCCTTCACTTTTTACAGCTACCATGTCTTTTACCACCTGAATAGGTTTTTCTTCTAAATCAAATGGATCTGTTTCTTTTAAATTGCTACTGCAAGAAACAGCGAAGGTAGTAACTCCGAAAAGAATTACTACCATCCTGAATATCTTTTTATAACGGTTATTACCGCTCATAATTTATCTTTGTGTTCTTACTACTGTAGTAGCTCTCATACCTCCGCATGATACTGTATATGAATTTCCATCAAGAACATCATACATAAATGCATCAGACTGTTGTGGAAAATATTGGCTATACTTTTTAATTAATTCATTAGCATCAGTAGCTAATGAAGAATCAGCTTTTTTAGCTTTTACTAAATAATCTACTGCTACCCAATATGGTGCTCTTTTCTCAACGTCATTTCCTGAACATTTCTGAGAACCCCAGATGGTTCCAATTAAAAAGTACGCTTTACCTGCTAAATCCGGATTTAAATCAGCTACTTTTTTCGCTGCTTGTACTGCTTCTGGATTTTTTCCAGCTTCTTTATAAAGAGTAGTAGCTAATTCTAAATTATATTGACCATCTAGTGCTGCATCTGATTCTGGATAAGCGATAGCTTCATTCATGTAAGTTATAGCTTTATCAAATTCTTTTTTAGAAGCATAAAGTTTATAAAGCATATATGCTGACTTATATGAAGGATCTTCTTTATATAAAGATTCAACAGCTGAAAGGAATAGTTCTTCATCAGTACAACCTGCAGATGATAAGAAAGAAACTATCTTTCCTAATAATGCAGCATCATTAGGATGTTCATTATATCTTGGTGTAAATAATTTTACTAAATTATCACAATCAGCGACTCCACTCTGCATAAATAAGTTTTCAACATCTCCTCTAGCCTTAGTAGATGATGCTGTAGATCTAACTGCCTCTACTTGGTCAAGAACTTTGTTAGCTTTATCAAAAGAAGTAAAAACATCTTCTCCTGTTAATTTACCACTTTTATATAATTGACTAGCGAAATTCATATACCTTACAATAATAGTAGGGCTGGTTTTTCCCTTAGTCTCATCCATTGTTTGAGATAAAACTTTATAAACTTTTTCAGGATCATCTCTAGAGATATAATTTATCATATCATATGCTTGATATGTTAGAGCTGAATTTTTATATCTTGGATATGTATCAATACGTAACTGATGTAATAGCATCAATGAATCAACTAGTTCTTTTTTCCTGATAGGGTTACTCATAGAATGACTTATATCACTTCTTAATATCTTCATTCCATCAAGTAGCATGTTCTGACTAGCAGAAGGAGGACATGAGCGAATAGCTTTTCTCCATAAAGGAGCTGCTTCTTTAAGATTATTCTGCTTCATATACTCTTTATAAAAAGATAGATATTTCACGCAATTTGCACTATCTTTACCAAATCTTCCTTGCGCAAATGTTGGAGAAACTATCAATGTAGTTAAAGCCAACGTCATTAAAAAATAAAATTTTTTCATTTTTCTGGTATTAAATTTATTTATAAGTTATTATTCATATTTATATTTTAAAAACCATATATCAAACAAATTAACATTTATTTTAAATTTAATATATCGTTCTCTAATCAAATCATTAGTACGTAATCCTCGCTGTCCTAAATCGACAGAAAAAGAAATAGCATTATAATATTTATTAATAGGTAATGATGTTCCAAATGTAACACCAAATGAATTAATATTTTGATTATTAATAGTTAAATATGATTTATCAAAATATGCACCCATCCTATAAGAGACTCTTTTATAATAATATCGAATATCATATTTATTAGGAGTGTATTCTAATCCTAATTTAACACTTTGGCTATTTGATATGTTATAATCTATATTAGAATATACAGGAAAATCATCATTACTCCATGATGAATATAAATAATCTCCTCCTATCATAAATTTATTATGTACTCTATATGACATTCCTAAGCCTAGTTGAGAGGCTACATTAATTGACGGATTACTATTTTCATTGAAATATAAAGTATCAGTCGTTCCACTTGAGCTTTCAGAAAAATTATATCTTTTTACGTGACCTGAAAGATTAGTTCCAAATCTATATGTAGCACCGAAAACTAAATCTTTATTATTACTTAATGATTTTTCATATTGAAGGCCTAATTCAGCAGACATACCATGTAATTGATAATCCCAACCTGTAAGTATATCTTTATTAACAGAAGAAGAATTAAAAAGAACATCACTATGTTGGTCGATACTACCAAAATAATATTCACCTTGAATGGCTAAAGAAAGATTCTTAGTCACATTGGCTGCTATTCCTAAAAATAAATTATATAAACTTCCTTCTCCATATTTTTCATATTCTATGTCTCCAAAATTAGATACAAGATAAGGGTCTGTTTCTGAATTTTTGAATTTATAGCCTGTACTACTTAAAGGTGTTATTCCTATTATAAATGCAGATTGTTTATATAAAGGAAATGTCATCATTAAATTATTCAGACTAAAAGTATTATAAGGAGATGATGTCTTATTAGTCGAAGCATAAATATTATTTTGATTCATTCCTATATCAAACATGAAAGCTAAAGAATCTCTTTCTGTTATAGATGCAGGATTAAGCATATTAATATATTTATTATCCCTAACACCAATTCCTATACCTCCCATACCAGCATTGAAAGATGTCCCTGAATTAGATATATCACCTATTCCATACATAGAATAGGGAGAATAAGTATTAAGAGCATCTACGTTCTGTGCTGACACGTTTGAGTAGACACATATTAATATTATTATTAATAATATGTTATTTATTTTTTTCAATTTCACTTTTTACTATTCGGGATAATCCCATTAATACTAAATTACAAGATACAAATATCGTATTTTTCATTTTGTCTGCAAAATAAAAAGCATCTCCACCAGAAAAAATTATTTGATAGTCAGGATATTTCTCTATATATCCTTTAACTTCAAACATTATGCCTAAAACTATTCCTGATTCTATAGCTGAGTCTGTAGAAATACCAATATCTCTAACATTGTCATTAATCTTTATTTCAGGTAACAGGCTGGTTAACTGATGAGTAGCTACTACTCTACTATGTAATCCCAAGGAAATATTTCCTCCTAAATATCTACCATTCTTATTTAAAAAATCTATGGTAATAGCAGTACCAAAATCAAAAATAATTTTATTCTTATTTGGAAAGAGATAATCAGCACCTATCAAAACAGCTATTCTATCAGCTCCTAATGTTTTATATTTATCATATAGCTTTTTATATGGATAGTCCATATAAGCATCTACTACTATTAGTTTTTTACATATAAATTTTAATTTATCTTCAAAACTATCGGATACTTTTCTAACATTAGATAATACTATAATATTAATCTCATCTTGAGATGTTTTATCTATTAAATTAAATAAATCTTTTTCATCTCTAGTTTTCCAGTAATAAATATCAGAAAAGTTTTCTCCATTCATATATGAAAACTTTCCAGATGTATTACCTATATCTATCAACAAATTAACCATTGAGAAATTTTCATGCAAAGATAATAAAGATTATCACATTTTTTTAATTACTTGATAAGCACCTTCAATAGTTCTTACTCTATCGACTGTAACGTATAATTTATTATTATTTTCTTTTATTTGATATCTATATCCTGGCTTCGATTGTATGTATTTTAGAATATTAGAAAATTTAGCAGTCTTATAGTAATCTGACATTTCATTAGAAATAAAGAACATGGCCATTTTTTGATTTTTTAATACTATTTTTTCAAATCCTTTTTCCATGGCTATTTTTCTTAATCTTACTACGAAACATAATTGATTTAATTCTTCAGGTATAGGTCCAAATCTATCTTCTAAATCTACCATGAATTTATCAAGTACCGATTCTTCTGTTATATTGTCTAGTTCTTTATAAAGTCTGATTTTTTCAGAAGTAATATTAATATATGAATCTGGTATTAATAATTGCATATCTGTATCTATTATACAATCATTAACATAAACTTTATCTTCGTCTATTTGATTATTTTCTTTCGCTTTATAATCATCCCCTTTTAATTCTTCGAATGCTTCTTGTAATATTCTTTGATATGTCTCAAATCCTATATCTGCGATGTATCCACTCTGCTGCGATCCTAAAAGATTTCCCATGCCTCTGATATCCAAATCTTGCATGGCGATGTTGAAACCACTGCCAAGGTCCGAAAATGCTTCTATTGCCTTAAGTCTTCTTCTCGCATCATCACTTAATACTGACATTGGTGGTACTATAAGATAACAAAATGCCTTACTATTAGATCTACCTACTCTTCCTCTTAATTGATGTAAATCACTAAGTCCGAAGTTTTGAGCTTGATTAATTATCATAGTATTAGCATTACTTATATCTATTCCATTCTCTATAATAGTAGTACTTAATAGTAAATCATAGTCTCCATTTATGAAATCAAATAATTTTTTTTCAAGAATTTTTGAATCCATCTGTCCATGTGCTACACATATTTTTATCTCTGGACAAACATTATGAAGTATTCCTTCTACCGATAAAATATCTTCTACCCTATTATGAACAAAAAAGACCTGTCCTCCTCTTTCTACCTCATACATTATAATATCATGAATAATTTCTTTATTAAAATCTATTATTTCTGTCTGAACAGGAAGTCTGTTTGGTGGTGGCGTGGTAATTAAAGAAAGGTCACGTGCTCCAAAAAGAGAAAACTGAAGTGTACGTGGTATAGGAGTCGCAGAAAGAGTAAGGGTATCTACTGATAATTTTAGATGTCTTAGTTTCTCCTTCGCAGCCACTCCAAACTTCTGCTCCTCATCAATAATAAGTAAACCCAAATCTTTATATTGTAGATTTTTATTTAATAGTTTATGTGTACCTATTATTATATCTATCTTTCCTTCCTTCAAACGTTCTGTAATATCTTTAATTTCTTTCGCAGTTCTAAGACGAGAAATAACATCTATATTACAAGGCAATTTAGCCATTCTCTTTTTAAAAGTATTAAAATGCTGAATAGCTAATATAGTAGTAGGTACCAGAACAGCCACTTGTTTACTATCTGCGACTGCTTTAAATGCTGCCCTCACTGCCATTTCTGTTTTACCAAAACCTACATCTCCACATACTAAACGATCCATTGGATATGGTTTTTCCATATCTTCTTTAATCTCCTTAGTCACTTTCGATTGATCTGGAGTATCTTCATACATAAAAGAAGACTCTAACTCTCTCTGCATATAACTATCAGATGAAAAAGCAAAACCCTCAGCCATGGTTCTTTTAGCGTATAATTTAATTAAATCCGCAGCAATATCTTTCACTTTAGACTTAGCCTTCATTTTTAAATTATTCCACGCCGGCGTTCCTAATTTATAAATCTTAGGAGGCTTCGAATCTGCAGACTTATATTTAGAAATTCTATGAAGTCCATGAATGGAAACAAAAATCACATCCCCACCCTTATAAATAAGTTTAACAGCCTCCTGAACATGTCCATTAATATTATTCTTAACCAAACCTCCAAAACGTCCTATACCATGATCTATATGGACTATATAATCTCCCTCATTAAAGGAATTAATATCATTAATTGAAAGCTTCTCACTCCTATCTACAGTCCTCTTGATTTTATTTCTCTTATAACGTTCGAAAATTTGATGATCAGTATAATAACAACGCCTCTCATCCAAATCTATAAACCCCTCTTGAATAGAAATATTTTCAAAATTTAATTTCACTCCATAATTAGAAAAAATCTCCTTCATTCTATCTATCTGCTTCCTATTCTCGGTCAAAATAGAAACCTCGAAACCCGCCTCTTTTTTTATCTTTATATCATCCGACAACATATCAAACTGCTTATTAAAAGAAGGCTGTGGTTTAGTATGAAATTCTATAGTATTTATACTTTTATTTATGGCAATAGGGTCGAGGTATATCTTTCTAAAATCTCCAGAGATTTTATTAAAGCTAACCTCATTTCCTACCCACAGGATAGAAGTAGCAGGAACGAAATCGAAGAAATCTACTTCTTCAATTTCCGTATTAGCATCAAAGGAAATATCGGGGAAAATTTCTACTTCCTCAAGCTCCTTTATCGAATGCTGACTATTAACATCAAATATCTTAATCGACTCTATTTCGTCTCCGAAAAAGTCTATTCGATATGGGCGAGAATCACCAAAAGAAAAAATATCAATAATACTTCCTCTAATAGCAAACTCTCCTGGCTGCGACACAAAATCTACCTTTTCAAATTTAGAATCAAACAATAATTCTTTAAGAAAAGAATGAGTAATCTCCATTCCTTTTTCTATCTTAAGAATACTATTTTTTAATTCCTTTTCATTAATTATACCCTCACTAAAAGAATCAGGATATGCCACCAAAACTATAAAATCTCTAACATTATTTTTAACAGATTTTTGCTTCTTAATAAAATTATTCAATGCCCCGATAGCAGAAGTTCTCTGGACTTTCATAGACGAATCTTTAAAAGAACTTCTAGTCATTTTATTACTATTTGGAGGAAAGAAAAAAACCTTCTCATCACCTAGTAATCTATATAAGTCATTTACTGTTCCAGCTGCCTTATCCCTACTATCTTCTAAAACTATATGAATGCCATTATCTATAGTAGCAGCCATAGCGAACGAACGAGAAGAGCCACTTAGACCTTTTATTATAATCTCCTTCGTTTTGTTTATATAAACTGCTGACCTTAAAGACGATACAAGCTTAGAACTTAAAATATTTTTATCAATCATACTTATTAACAATTATACCGAAAAACCTGTTAATAACCCGTTAGTAACCCTGTTAATATAAAATAAAAAGTATTTAATAAACATTAACATAAAATTCTATAGAGTTTTTATTTTCTTATTATCAAGCAAAAGTAATACTTTTTATAAATAAATTATCATCCGGTTTATCAACAAAATAGTTATTAACACGATATTTAGTAACTTTACCAACATCTGTTAATAACTTACATAAGTAATAGATATTCAAAATATTATAGATATCATGATTGTTAATTAAAAGTTAGTTAAATGTTTACTTCCTGATACTCACAATCTTATTAACATATTAACAATCTATTATAATAATCATTTATTATAAATCTATTAATAAGATATATATTATTATATTTGAAAAAAATTAGGAAAGAAATGGATTTTGACCCTCGAAGTGAAATTGTAAATAAAGACAGAGATTCAGACCTTGAAGAAAAAATACGTCCTGCCGAATTTGAGTCTTTTTCCGGACAAGATAAAATCGTAGAAAATCTTAAAATTTTCGTTCAAGCCGCGAAGATGAGAGGCGAGGCTTTAGACCATGTTTTGCTACATGGACCTCCCGGATTAGGTAAGACTACTTTAGCTCATATTATATCAAATGAGTTAGGAGTAAATCTTAAAATTACCTCTGGTCCCGTACTTGATAAGCCAGGAGATTTAGCTGGAATTCTTACAGGACTTGAAGAAGGAGATGTACTTTTTATAGATGAAATTCACAGATTAAAACCAGTAGTTGAAGAGTATTTATATTCAGCTATGGAAGACTATTCTATAGATATAATGATAGACAAAGGACCAGGTGCTCGGTCAGTTCAAATTACTCTTAATCCTTTCACTTTAGTCGGAGCTACTACAAGAAGTGGATTACTAACTTCTCCCCTTCGAGCTAGATTTGGAATTAAATCTCACCTCGAATATTATGACTCTTCCGTATTACAAAAAATTATATTACGTAGTGCTTCAATTATGAATGTAGATATAGATTATGAGTCAGCATTAGAGATAGCAGCTCGAAGCAGAGGAACACCTAGAATAGCCAATTCTCTTCTTCGTAGAGTAAGAGATTTCGCGCAGGTAAAAGGCAATGGTGCCATCGATTTGAGTATCACTAAATTTGCTTTAGATGCATTGAATATAGATAAGCGTGGTTTAGACTCTATAGATAATAAAATACTACTTACTATTATAGAAAAATTCAAAGGTGGACCAGTAGGTGTTAGCACTATAGCTACTGCTATAGGAGAAGATGTCGGAACTGTAGAAGAAGTTTATGAACCTTTTTTAATAAAAGAAGGATTTTTACACAGGACTCCTCGAGGTAGAGAAGTTACTGATTTAGCTTATAAGCATTTAAAAATAGAAAAATATTCGTCGAATAGTTCATCATTATTCTAATATATATATTATTACTTTTCTATTTTTGTAAAAGTGATAAAAAGTGACTATTATTGCATAAATTTATATTAAATATAATAATACACTACAATAATGTCGGAAATGTCGGATAAACTAAATTCAAAAGTTCCAGAGGGACCTATTGCCGAAAAATGGATGAAACATAAAGATGCTATTCGCGTCGTTAGTCCAGGAAACAAGCGTAAGCTTGAAATTATCGTAATAGGTACAGGACTTGGTGGTGCATCAGCTGCCGCTACTCTTGGAGAATTAGGATACAATGTTAAAGTATTCTGTATAAGTGATTCTCCTCGTCGTGCTCACTCAATCGCTGCTCAAGGAGGTATAAATGCTGCTAAAAATTATCAAAATGATAATGATTCAGTATATCGTCTTTTTTACGATACCAT
>Ga0172377_10000628_pt1 | contig 33698 bp, 32 predicted proteins | sample Pumphouse3metaG_FD_119749 | JGI IMG/M metagenome (GOLD analysis project Ga0172377, IMG submission 119749) | Leachate microbial communities from a municipal landfill in Southern Ontario, Canada - Pumphouse #3 metaG | ecosystem: Engineered > Solid waste > Landfill > Unclassified | place: Canada... | reverse complement strand
TGAAGAGAATAATATGTATTATTACAGTGCAAGGTACTATGCCCCTCCCACTTTTATAAGCCGTGACCCGATGTTTGAGAAATATCCTAGCATTAGTCCTTATACCTATTGTATGAATAATCCAGTAAATGCAATAGATCCAACTGGAGAAAATGTTTATGGTTTAGATGAAAATTCAGGTAAATTAGTTATTGTTAAAACAACAGAAGATGATTTTGATGTAATTCAGTCGGGTACATTTGATTCTAAAGGCGTGTTTACTGCAAATGGAAAAGAAAACTCAACAATTTCAATTTCCAAGGGAATATTAAATAATGATTATACAGAATCAGGTAATAAAAATGATTATTCTCAATCAGGATTTACTACAACTGGAGGAAAACAAGGAGAAGGAGTTGGCTTGATGAATTTTATTTCTACTCAAACTGGAAAAGAATTAGGTGCATATGGATTTCGGAGTGAAGATGGAAAATCTGAATTGCAAGTTGGCGCATGGAAAAATAATACCTCAACTCTTGCAAATGATTTTGATTTTACTGGGAAAGGAGAGTTGTTTTTTGATGTACATACTCATCCTATTGGTAAAGATAAAGAAAATTTAGGCGTTGGACGGGGACAAGCATCAACTTACGATTTACAAAGAAAAGTTATTCCTGGTATTGGATATTTTATATTATCCGAGAGAGATGGACTGACAAAATATTATCCTGGGCCTGGGCGTGGAAACAAAAATAGTGACTGTTTTGACTATACTGATATGCATCCTAACAAAAGTATTGTACCGGGTTCTTTACGCCCATTTTTAAAATAAAAGCAATGAAATATTATTTTTTTATATTTATAGTTTTAATTTTTTTCCCATTTAAATTGGAATGTGGAATTACAAGTAGTAATATTACATATAATCTTGTTGATAAGGAAAAATATATATTAGAGAGTATTTGTAATGAAATTATAAATAAAAACAAAGATTTTATTAATAAAAGAAAGACAATAATAGGTTGTAAAAGTCCTTTATTCCTTTATGTAAGAGAAGAAGAAGGAAAATTTAAAGGTTTTAAATGTTATTATGTTTTTTTTTCTGAGAGAAGTTTTTCTGTGAATGATCTACCAACATATTTGTGTAAAAAACAGGGGGTGTATATAGCGATTTATATGTCTAATTTAAATTCCATGCCCATTAAGGAGATTCCCCGAAAACTGTTTCACGATGATAGATGTTATGGTAGTGAAGACTCTTGGGTGATTTTAATTTGCAATGAATCATATAAATATAAAGTTATTGATATTATGTTGTTGCCTTATATTGCAGTAAAACAATACCAAGAATTTTCTTGTGAAGGAAATGAAAATAATGATAAAATGAAAACTCCAATTGAAATTGAAAATGCAATTGTTGATACCGTATTATTAAAAAAGTTATATAATGGGGAAAGGTAGTGTATCAAATTAGGGGTACTGTACCATATTATGCTTTTTTGTTTCTTTCAAATTTACCATGGAGAGGATCAAGGAAATAGAAAATAATATAAAACAAAACGAGGGTAATATATAGGTAGTGTATCAAATTAGGGCATGGGAAAATAAGGAGCTTACAATCAGGATAAAAAAAATAAATTAAAGGTAAAAGGCAATATTTAATTGCCCTGTAAATAACGTCGTAAAATCAAAAAAAAACAAACCTCCATCACAGAGGTTTGAGAAGATTTCTTTTTATAGCAAGTTATTAATAAGAAGTTTTATACCACGTTTTTTCCCCTTTTATTTTATACGTACAAGACGTAAAAATGTAGATAAAAGTTGTCTGCAAAAAATATAAAATAAATCTAAACAAACATCCAATCATTCATTACTAAAAAGGACTATGAGAGATATTTTTCCCTAAGTTCTTGTGGAGAAATTGCTTGGTAGCTCTCGTCGCGTTTAAACCAAGTGATTTGTCTTTTTGCATAACGACGGGTATGTGTTTTGATTTTTTCAATACTTTCATCAAGAGAGTATTTTCCATCGAAAAAGTCGAATAATTCTTTATATCCCACGGTGTTTAATGCATTTAAATGCCGGTAATCATACAATGCTTTGGCTTCTTCTAATAAACCGGAAACCATCATTTGGTCTGTTCGTTCATTAATACGTTGGTAAAGAATTTCACGTGGGAGAGTCAAGCAATATTTAAGCATGTGAAAATCGCGTAATTTTTCTTGGCTTTTTCTCATAGAAGTGTATGTTTGGTTTGTTTGCAAGCATACTTCCAGTGCACGCATGATACGTTTCGGGTTATTTTTATCGACGATTAGATAATATTCGGGGTCTAATTCTTTTAATTGATTTAATAAAATGTTGATATCTCCTTGTAAATACAAACTGTTTAAATGTTTACGTAAAGTAGGGTCCGGGTCGGGCAAGTTATCAATGCCGTGACATAATGTGTCGATATATAATCCACTTCCTCCACATGCAATGACGGTATCGTGATGCTTAAATTTTTCATGCAAGATTTCCAATGCTTGATTTTCGTACATGGATACATTATAATAGTCATGTATGCTTAAATGACCCATAAAATAGTGTTGAACTTCCGATAATTCTTTTTGACTTGGAGTTGCTGTGCCAATTTTTAGCTCTTTATAAAATTGTCGAGAATCGGCAGAAAGTATACAAGTATCCAAAATTTTCGCCAATTCAATGCTGAGCGCTGTTTTCCCAACTGCTGTGGGGCCGGCAATGACAAGTAAAGTTTTATCTTTGGTTGCCAATGTAATTATAGATTGTTGTCTTCAAAGTCAGAATTAAAGCCATCTAATTCACTTTCGTCGTAGTATGCTTCGTTGTCGTTTTCCATATCATCTAAAATACTTTGGATAGAATCCTCTTCGAAAATCTCATTTTCATGTGTTATGAGTGTTTCTTTTTGTGGGATTTCGCCGGAAGAGTAAGTACAGATTGGATATTTTTTATTTGGTGAGGCTTCATAGGATTTAAGTAATTCGATATAAAAGGTTTTTAAGTGAAGGAAGTCGTACTCATATATTATACGTTGATGAGGGTCATCGATAAAATCACTTAGAATGGCATTTTCCATAGATACGATAGGATTATTCGCTTCGAGTTGTTCGTTTTCATCACATGCTTTATCGTTTTCATCGTCTTCAATCATTTCAACAAGAGTAATCTCTTGTTTTTTTGTCCATTTTCGATCGCAAATGAAAAACGAAGCTAATTCTTTTGTGTTTAACCCTTTAATACTTTCGATAATACAATGATGGAAGTCCTTGAAATTTTGCTTAGATAAAATTTCATAGTCCCTCACAAAATCTTCTACATCATCGAATAAGAGTCTGAATTTATATACGTACATAGCGCTTATTATTACAAATTTATACTTAATTTATACTTTTAAATTATTCTTCAAAGGCAAACATAGGATCCCAGGGTGGTAGTTTGATGGGTGTTGTTTTTAATAAATCCAATATTTCTTTTTTTACATATTTTTGCTCTACAACCAATCGAAACATATATTCATTAAACCATTCATCGGTCATAATCAGATAGCCATTATAACCGGTAAGTCCCCAACTGTTTTCTAATAACCATTTAATGGGTTTGTTTTCTGTGTCTAAATCAACGGCACAAAGTGTCATGGCATGCGAAGAGCCGCTGGCAAAGGACTGAATGCGTTGTTTCTTATTCATACCAAAAGTGGTTCCCATCAAGGATTCATAATCGTAATTGTTTATATCTAAGGTGCCATTATCTCTATTATAAAATTTGCCTACATCGCACGAAAAATACAGGGCCGTACTATCTTTGATTGATTTTATCGCCATTTCTTTAATGTCATCCAAAGGTAAATTTATATATTTCCAGTTCAGTCCGTCATACATATGTCGGTCGTATTCGATTTCATACACTTTGTAATATTCGCGTGTGGGATCGTTCATAAACATAATGTATGTATGTAAATCTTCATTTACAAATTCTTGGTAGAATGATTTGGGTGTGTATTCTTTAGTGGAAACAGGTTTGCCGTTGGCATCTTTTAACGTCCAGATAAAACGGGTAGGAGGAACCCCCAAATTAAGGGCTAACATACGATAAATAGTTGTTAACATTTCTGTTTTTCTTTGAGTAAGTGTGTTTTCATTTGTTTTTTTATGGGATGCCATCTCGCGTAATTCCAGTCCGTATTCTCTCAATTTCAATGATATCAACTGCGACATACGAGCAGTGTTTTCACTGCTAAAGGTTTCGGGCATAGCTTCTTTAGGAACAAGACCGTATTTCGATACTAAATCAATCATACCGGTGAATTGTCCTCCATCTCCGATGGGATTTTTGAATAACCACTCAACGGTTTTATCGTTATAATCTTTATTTCGCGTATCGATTACTGCTTGAAGAAATAAATTCGACTTTTCCAACTGATCCCAAAAAAATAGATAGTTTTGAGAAAATTCGAAGTTAGTTAAGTTGTACTTAGCAATGATTTTTGCTCTCAGTACATTCATTCCCGAAAACATCCAACATCTTCCGGATGATTTTTGGTTGGTAATACCCTTTGTGTTAACTCTATGAGAAAAATACGTATCGGATAAAGATGTTATTCTCGTATTGATGGTAAGTTTGTTAATGTCGTTGTTTGCAATTGCATTGTGTATGGCTTTGTCAGTAGCCGTCTGTTGATAGGAGTTTTGAATTTCTTTCAACAAGTTTTCTGTTATGCTTCCCTTTGTATCTTGAGCATGAATAACATTGAAAATTGAAAAGTAAAAAAATACAAAGAATACGATGTCTTTTTTGTTCATATTATAAGAGATTTTAATAATGCAAAATTACATCAAAAAATAAATAAATAACACACTCTAATCACTATTGTCCAATAAAAATTACCTAAAAGCATAGTTATTGTACAATGCATAGAATATCAATAAAATAAATTTATTGTCTTGTGCTTTAGTGTGAAGTGAAGCGAAGAATCTGTCTTTAATAACTTATTTTTTATCGGACAATGATGAAATACAAAATATGTTTTGCAATCTTATATAAGAAAATGATTATCTTTGCAAAATCAAATATTTAAAATATAAACGAATAGACAAAATTGATATGTTAAATGTAGGTATTAGAAAAGAAGATAAGTACGAACAAGAACGACGTGTAGCCATTACTCCCTTACACGCCAAACGAATAATGGAGAAACATAACATTGCATTTCATGTAGAGAAGTCCCCTAAACGAGCTTTTTCCGATCATGAATTTGAAGAAGCCGGTTGCAAACTTAGTGAAAATGTAAACGAGCCAAAAACTATATTTGGAATTAAAGAAATTCCCATTCAAAGTATTCAAGCAGACAAAACGTATGTTATTTTTTCTCATGTCATTAAAGGCCAGGAATACAATATGCCTATGTTGAAAAAAATGATAGAGAATAAATGTAGTTTGATTGATTATGAATGTATTGTTGATGAAAATAATAAACGATTGATATTTTTCGGTCGTTTTGCAGGATTGGCAGGCATGACGAATTCATTGTGGGCATTTGGTTTACGGATGAAACATTTAGGCATAGAGACTCCTTTTTTGCAATTAAATCAAACACATACTTATTTTTCATTGGAAGAGGTTAAAAAAGTGATTGCCAACATAGGAAATGAAATTACACAAAAAGGTTTACCAAAGGAAATTTTACCTTTAACCATTGGAATTACAGGCTATGGAAATGTGTCAAAAGGAGCACAAGAAATTTTAGAATTATTGCCAACGATAGAAATAAGCCCATCCGATTTATTGGTATTGAAGAATGAAAAGAATTTTTCTCGTAATCACATCTATAAAGTAGTGTTTCATGAAAAACATATTGCCCGCCATAAAGAAGGGATTCCTTTTGATCTACAGGAATTTTATTCTTATCCATCTCACTTTGAAAACAATTTCGAACAATATATACCTCATTTACAACAATTAATTAATTGTATGTATTGGGATAAACGTTATGATCGCTTGATTACAAAAGACTTTTTGGAGGAATCATATAAAAATAATAGCTTAACCTTACAACTCATCGGTGATATTACCTGTGATCCGAATGGTTCTATTGAAGCTACACATATGGGAACTCCCATTGATAACCCGATTTTTGTGTATCATCCCATTACGCGCCAGAACAATTATGGGTATAAAGGAGATGGTCTTGTAATTATGGCTGTTGATATATTGCCTAGTGAATTACCACGGGATTCATCCATAGCTTTTGCCGATGCTCTCGAAGATTTTGTGTATGATATAACGGTGTGTAATTATGATAATGCATATCACGAATTACAACTTCCGCTTCCCATCAAGAAAGCACTTATATTACATAATGGCCAATTAACGCCTAATTATCAATATCTACATGAATATTTAGATAAATATATACCCTAAATACCAGGTGGAATGAAATCCATTTCAGTCGAAGTTTCAAAAAATAAATTGGTTTTAATAGGGATTGTTTTTATATGTATTTTGTTTGTTCTAAATCGTTACAGATTATGGAGTCAATACGATAAAGTGGAAGGGATGTATATAGATTGGACTGATTTATCGAATAAAAATGTTAATATCACCTATTTATTGCCCTATTTTAATAATGATACCGCTAAAATTTACTATCAGCTGACATTGATGCACACTCCTTATAATTTCGTGTATTATGATATTGACAATAAACTTATGTTTAAAGAATTAGATTATAATTTGCATAAATATAGTGGTGATAGAATTACCGTTTTAGTGAATAAGCATGATAGGAATTCATTTAAAATATTTTCATTTTTATCTTTTTGGCTACCATATATAATCGTTACTGCATTTTTTTGTGGGGTATGGGCTTTGATTATTAGAGTATTTTATGAAAATACCGATAGCTTTTTGTTCTCATTTAAAAATAATAAGAAAAAATAAGTTAATATGAAATTTATATGTTTTTTTTACGTTTTCCTATCATAAATAATAAATATGATTAAAAAGGTTTTATTTATTGCCCTTGTGTTTTCTTTTTGCCTGTCCTCATGCAAAAAGAAAGAATTTAGTTTAAGTGGAGAATATGAGGATGTTACGATCTTATATGGATTTTTAAATCCTGATGACAGTGTGCATTATCTAAAGATTTATAAAAGTTTTCTGACCGATAGTAATGCCTATGAAGCGGCAAAAGACATTCATAATTTTAGTTACTTCGATAGCATAGAAGTTACATTGGAAGAGTATGATGGTGAAAATTTAGTGCGAAGTTTGTCTTTTGATACTACTACTGCCATACCCAAAGATTCCGGACTATTTGCTTATCCATTACAAGTTTTATATAAAACGGAAGCTATTTTACATAAAGAGTATACCTATCAAGTTGTTATTAGAAATATATATACTCGAAAAATAGTGAAAGCATCGACTGCCTTGGTAGGGGATTTAAGTTTGAAATACCCATTGTACTACCCTAAAGTTAGAAATACCATCACATTTATCCCGAAACAACAAAAGTTAGAATACAAATTGGGAGATAATGTTTCTTATTATCAAGCAAGTTTTGTTTTATATTATACGGAAGTTATGCTTAATGGAGACAGACGTCAACCGAAACCTATCGTATGGGATATTGGCAATTCGACCACTCAATTTATCTATTATGTTGGCGAAACTTTTCTAAGAAAAATTAAAGATGGTGTGAAAGTAGATGAGCAGGTAGATTATCGATTTGTAGACTCTGTATTATTAAATATTTATACAGCCTCTAAGGATATGTATTTGTATATGTTGTCAACATCAGCCTCAACTGGTCTTAATCAAGAAAGATGGGAATATACCAATGTGAAAAGTTATGAATGGGAAGATGGAACTTTAATAGAAAATGACAATGCTTTAGGTATCTTGAGTTCAAGAGGTCTCAATGTATGGATGTTTGATGAGTTTTCTGATGTTACGTATGATTCATTGCTAAATGGAAGATATACCCGACATTTAAAGTTTAAGAAATACGATTATTAAAGCTTATATACGTTTTGAGAATTAATAAAAATTTTTCTATAAAAGTAAAACATCAATTACGAGAAAAATACAAACTCGTAATTATGAATAGTAATACTTTTGAAGAAAAATTATCCATTGAATTAACCCCGCTTTTTGTTTTTGTATTTATTACAATATCCTCTCTGTTTTTAATAGTACTTACGACATTGATAATTACGATAACCCCATTGCGAGAATGGATTCCAGGTTACGGTAGCGCCAAACACGGACAAAAAATTGTTCAATTACAAAAACAAATCGATTCATTAAATCGAAACATTGAAAGTTATGAATTATACAGACAGGAAATACAACAAATATTTTTAAATGAAAAGATAGGTGAAGATACTACAGTTTTTCAAACCATTGAACCGGTGAAAAATAAGGAAAAAACCTTTGCTTTTTCTGCAGATGATAGCCTATTAATGCAAATCAATATTCAAGGAAATAACACAAAAGCTTTAGATGAGAAAGTAGTTTTCAAAAAGAATCAACGTTCATATACTTTGTTATTTACACCTTTGAAAGGACAGGTAGTTTCCGTATTTAATCCATTGGAAAACCGTTACGGGATTAAAGTCATTTCATATCATCATTCCGTCTATGCCACAGCATCGGGTAATGTAGTGTACGTTGCAAAAGGACCCGATTCAAAACATATAATTGTAATTCAACATCCTGACAACACACTTAGCCTCTATAGATTCAAGGGTGAAGTGTACGTTAAACACGGCGATATAGTAAATACAGGACAATTAATCGGCAAAGGTCTATATGAAGAAATGGAATTATATTTTGAATTGTGGATGCAAGGAAAGGCGGTTAATCCAGAACATCACATTACTTTTTAATATAGCATGAACGATATTGAAGTCTTATACGAAGACAATCATTTGATTGCAATCAATAAACGCAGCGGAGATATTGTGCAAGGGGATAAAACCGGCGATATGTCGCTTTGTGATAAAGTAAAACTCTATTTAAAAGATGCTTACCAGAAATCGGGTAATGTTTTTTGTGGTGTAATACACCGAATTGATCGTCCGGTAAGTGGTGTCGTTTTATTTGCTAAAACATCGAAAGCATTGTCACGTATGAATGTTTTAATGCAAAACAGAGAGCTTCTGAAATTGTATTGGGGAATCGTTAAAAATAAGCCGGATGAAGCACAAGCTACTTTGATTCATTACTTAAAAAAAAATGAAAAGAATAACAAAGTCATTATATCTTCAAATCCTAAAAAAGGTTTTTTACAGGCAGAATTGGCATATACTCATTTAGCCTCATCCGAAAAGTATCATTTGCTGGAAATCGAATTAAAAACCGGCAGGCATCATCAAATACGAGCACAATTAGCTGCTATAAACAGCCCTTTGAAAGGTGATTTAAAATACGGTTTTCCGCGTTCGAATCCCGATGCTTCCATTAGTTTGCATGCACGGAAATTATGTTTTCTACATCCTGTATCCAATCAATTCATAACAATTCTTGCTCCGGTACCCAATGAATCACTTTGGCTTTTTTTTGAACAATCCTTACATACTAATGAGTGATACATTGCACATTTAGTAACACTTAATGATAGTCATACATGTAAAAAAGGCTGTATGAAACAGCCCTTTTACATAAACAAAAATGAAAAATGTGAAATGTTATTTAGTAATAATCAATTTCTTGGAAAGATAAGTGTGATTGTTTTTACGTAGAGAATACATATAAATACCGGTATTCCATTCACTGATATCAATAGTAACTTTGTTATAGCCTTGTATTAATGCTTTTTCATACATTAATTCTCCGGCAATATTATAAATACGTAAAAAAGCATTTTCGGCGTTTGTGATGGTATAATCTATGGTTACATAATGTGTGGCAGGGTTTGGAAATGCAGCTAAACGAACCTCTTTCGTGAAAGAAGGTATCGCTGTTTTACTGCAATTGTATTGAATCCAGACTGAAACTGAGTCACCACCATTGTTTTCATCGAAGAAAGTATAAAGTACATAGGAAATGCCTTCTTTGCTAGCCTCAAAATCAGAGGAGAAATTTTCACACAAAGTGCCTGCTTGTATCTGTACCGCTTCGGGACTTATCATGGTTTCAGGTGGATAACATTCCGCCCAACAGAAAGTAATGCTTGTTTCCGAAACAAGTTGGGTTACATTCTTTTTTACTAATACATTTTTGGAAGATATGGAAATGTTTTTTACATTAATGAATTGCTGATCCATAACGTCGGGTTTAACCTGTGCAAAAATTGTATCACCATTTTTTAGTTTAGTGGTCGAATAATATAATTCCAAGGAAGCTTGAGCTTGTAAGCTCAAAAAAGTAAAAATAAAAAATAATATAGATAAAATCTGTTTCATCATCATTGAAATAATTTTCTATGATTATTTACAAAAATTAAACCAAAAATTGGGATGTAGTATAAATAATTTCAAAAAAAAAGATAAATATGGATTTAATTTTCAAGTGTGTTAGATTCAATAGAAACATACGATTTGCCGTTTCTTTTTTTCTTGAAAATAACTTTTCCATCAATGAGTGAAAATAAGGTATGATCTTTCCCCATGCCTACGTTTTCACCGGCATTGTGAACGGTTCCTCTTTGACGAACAATGATATTGCCTGCTTTGGCTTGTTGTCCACCGAAAATTTTTATTCCTAAACGTTTGCTTTCGGATTCACGACCGTTTTGTGAACTTCCGACTCCTTTTTTATGTGCCATAATATTTTTCTCTTAAGTATTTCTAAAACTATTTTTTACGCTTCTATACCATTAATTTCAATACGACTTAAATATTGACGATGACCGTTTAACTTTTGATAACCTTTTCTTCTTTTTTTCTTAAAAACAAGAACTTTATCTCCTTTTAAATGGTTTAATACGGTAGCGGATACTTTTGCACCTGAAACAGTAGGATTTCCCACTTTTATATTACCGTCGTTATCTACTAATAATACACGTTCAAAATCTATTTTTGAACCTTCTTCAGCATTCAGGCGATGAACATAGATTTTTTGATCTTTTTCAATCTTAAATTGTTGCCCTGCTATTTCTACAATTGCGTACATCTTTTTATTCTTTATTATGTATATCAAATTTTAGTTTGCAAAAGTATTAAATATTTCAATATGTTTGACCTCTTTTTTTGTTTTTTATTACTGTTTTTTTTGTTAAAGGATTACATGCTTGTTACATGTTGATATAGAATTCTTTTGTTAAATTACAGTAATCCGTAGAATAGGTTTTTGGATTATCCCTGATGGTCAAATATTCCGTAATAGGTGTTTTTTTTATTTGTTCAAAACATAGAAGAACACGATGAGGCTCCTTTTCCGGAAAGGATTTTACATAACAAGCTCTTGAGAGATACATTCCTTGTTTGTGGCAGGCATTTTCCATTTTAGGTAATGAGCTTGCCGGAATGATACAAAAAAAATTACCTTGAGGATGTAACAAAGAACGCACACAAGCTGATAAGCATTCAAACGTCAAACTAACATTATGTTTTCCCAAGTTCAGTCGAGGATTGGGCGATAGTAAGGAATGGTCGAAATAAGGAGGATTGCAAACGATGCAATCAAATGTTTTCCCTTGATTTTTTTTTGTGAATGATTCTATGTCTATACAATGAAAGGATATACGGCTTTTCCAAGGAGAATGGCTGTTATTGTATTCGGCTTCCTCAATGGAATCGCTATCTATATCAATAGCTGTTAGATGAGCTTGGGAACGTTGAGCTAACATAAAACTTATCACTCCACAGCCGGTTCCAATTTCTAAAATAGTTTGTGTATTATCAACCGAAATCCAAGCGCCTAATAATACAGCATCAACACCTATTTTCAAAGTGCTCCTTTCATGTGCTACACTAAATTGTTTAAATTGAAATATCGACATATAAACAACTACAATCTATCTGCTAATGATGTATTACTTGATTTTTTGTTTTTGTATCCATTTAAATACTTCCATTACCAGTATCATGGGAATAGCCAGTGCTAAGATGTATAACCACTCGATAAATGTAATGGGTTCTATAGATAAAACATTTTGCATAACAGGAATTTGCATGCTTAAGATATGTAAACCTTGCGCCGCTATGACACCAAATACAAGGAGGATGTTTCTTTTTAAGGGCACTTTAAAAGTAGATACTCTTTCTGAACGTGCATTGAAAGCGTGAAAATTTTGCATAAATACCATGAGTAATAATATCAGAACACGAGCATGTGTTTCTTGCATATATGCTATGTTAATCAAATAATACCAAAAACCAAACACTATCAATCCCATGGTTAAACCGGCAGTCAAGGTCTGTTTAATCATCAAGGGATTAAATATTTTTTCAGAGGGTTTACGTGGCGGACGTTTCATCGCACCGGGCTCTCCTCCTTCAAAAGCTAAGGCAACATCTTGTATGCCATTGGTTACTAAATTCAACCATAATAATTGAACGGCTAATAGGGGCAAGGGAAGACCCACTGAGACAGCCAATAAAAATAAAATGATTTCGGCTGCACCCGTAGAAATTAAAAGATAAATTACTTTACGCACATTATCGTAGGCAAAACGTCCTTCTTCAATACCGGCGACTATAGATGAAAAGTTATCATCTACCACAATCATAGAACCTACCTCTTTGGCTACATCCGTACCGGATCCCATAGCAACACCGATATTGGCGCGTTTTAAAGCCGGTGCATCGTTTACGCCATCGCCCGTAACGGCCACATACTCTCCTTTACGAATCAAAACATCTACAATTTCTAATTTTTGAGTTGGCGATACTCTGGCAAAAACAGTGGATGAGGTTACTAATTTCTCGAATGCCGGACTGTCGTGAGTTCCTGATTCGGCTAACATTTGTCCGTTAATTACAGGAGTATTTTTATCGGCTATGCCCAATTCTTGGGCTATGGTTCCTGCTGTTTCAGGATGATCGCCAGTTATCATTATGACTTTAATGCCTGCTTCGGCACATTCCTTTACCGAAGTTTTAGCTTCTGCTCGCAATGGATCAATAAATCCTACTAAACCATAAAATGTCAATACGGGTATATCCTCATTTTCATAGGTTTCTTTTTTCTGATAATCTTTGTATTCTCCACTGGCAAAAGCTAATACACGATAACCATTTTTGGCTAATGTTTCTGCTTCAGACAGTATCTTGTTTTTGTCAATAACTTTCACTTCTTCATGTATGGACATGCTATCACAAAACTCCAGTATGGTTTCGACCGCTCCTTTGACTCCAATATAAATGGATGCGTTTATATTACAAAATGACGCCGAAAATTTACGTTCCGATTCATAGGGAATTTTTCCTACCGGTTTTTTGTCGGTTTGCCATTCCATGGGATCTATGCCTAATTTATAAGCCATTCCCAACAATGCTACATCCATTGCATCACCATGGTAAATCCATTTTTCGTTTTCTTTAAATAACGATCCTTCATTGGCAAAAACAGCAATACGGGCTATTCTTGATAATTCATCATTTGTTTTGGTGTCAATGATATTATTTTCAGCATCGATTACATTTCCTTCGCCATTATACCCTTCTCCTGTAATATTATATTGTGTGCCATCTGATAATACAATTAGTTTGGCAGTTTGTTCGTTTACGGTTAAGGTCCCTGTTTTATCGCTAGCGATTACGGTACAACTCCCTAAACTTTCTACCGAATTTAGTTTGCGGACAATAACATTTCGTTTAGCCATTCGTTTGGTGGCTATGGATAGGGCAACAGTTAATGCTACCGGTAACCCTTCGGGTATGGCTGAAACAGCTAAAGCTACTACAAGAAAGAAAATAGCGATAATGTTTTGTCCTTGTATGCGAAGCATAATTCCTAATACGACACTTAATAATAAAATTAAAATGCTGATTTGTTTGATGAATTTTTCCATGCGTAAGACCAAGGGAGGTTTGGCCGATTTCGATTCGCTGACATTTTGTGAGATTTTTCCTACCTGTGTGTCGATGCCTGTACAGACAACCACACCCATGCCTCGACCTTTCATTACAGTAGCTCCTGCAAAGGCCATATTTGTTCTTTCGGCAATGCCTAAGGTTTCTTGCAATAACTTGGTCTGTTTTTTTGCTGTGATGGATTCTCCGGTGAGAAAACTCTCATCTATTTCTAAACCTGAAACTTCCAATAATCGGAGGTCAGCAGGAACCTTCATACCTGATTCAAGTAAGACAATGTCGCCGGGGACTAAATTTTCGGAGGGAAGTTCAATATCCTTGGCGTTTCGTCTTACCCTGGCTTTTATTTTCATCATTTTTTGTAAGCTGCTAGCGCTTTTTTCGGCCTTGTATTCCTGATAGCTCCCTAATGCACTGTTAATAAATATGACTAAAAATATGAATATGGCATCTTTCCCTTCGCCTATTGCCACCGATGCTACGGCAGCTAAAACCAAGATAAAAATCAATGGATTTATTAACTGATGTAATATGATTTGTATCAAAGTAACTTTCTTTCCTTCGGGTAGTTTGTTTAGTCCATAAAATTGCAAACGCGCTGAAGCTTCGTCTTGTGCTAATCCTTCCTTTGATGTTTCCAGCTCTTTAAATATTTTTTCTTCCGGTATTGACTGCCAATGCTCTTCAGCTATCGATGCTTGGTGTTTCATACATTATTGATTTTATCGTTTAGTTGCTTATGAATGATATGCAAATGTATACAAAATACATTATCTTTAAACGAAAGTATTTTTGTTTTTCGTATAAGAATAAATGAAAATAAATAAAAATGAAAAGTGAAATTATTGCTTACTTGTATTAATATATATGTAATGATTGTTTTGTATCCCTAATAATTCGGAATGGATTATAGTTAAAAACTATAATTTTGCTTTGTGAAAAAAAAAGACATTTATAAAAGAAGAAAAGTTTACAATGGAGAAAAATAGGCAATAATATATCCATGGGATTAAGAAAAGTTAAGGCACATAGTATTATATCCTAAAGATTTATTTTTTCTCTCGAACAATTATTTTTATAGTTATAAAAAAAATTATAACTATGAACTTTTTTTACAACACGTGGAACATATGCTTAACTTATTTTTTTGAATTTACGCACTTATTGGGATAGTGTCGAAAATTTTTATACTTAAGGATAAAACAAAACTAAAAATATCTCGTTAAAATTGATGAGTTAAATTATAAATACCATGTACAGATATATTTCTTTTGTTGTTATTTTTCTGTCTATTATGTATATAAGCCATGGGCAGGGAGAATATTCATGCGATATTGAAATTAACAAAAAGGCACAAAAGTTATATGATAAAGCTCGTAAAGCAAGCAAGAAAGGTGATCGGTCTGATGCTACCAAATATTACAAGGAAGCTATAGAAGTTCAAGATGATTGGGCAGCTCCATATTATTATTTGGGGTTGCAAGTGGTGGGAAGAATTAAAAAAAATGATGGAGATCTTGATAAATTGTATCAATCAGCCATAGAATATTTTGAAAAAACAACCCAATTATGTCCGGAATATAACCTTACGGCTTATTTTCATTTAGGAAAAATATATTATACGATAGGAAACTACGATAAAGCAGTCAAAGCTTTGGAGAAATTTGTCGAAGACCCAGACAAAATCAACCCTCATGACTACGACGAAGCCGAATTGTTTTTGTCCTATTCTGAATTGTATGATAAACTTTATAACAATCCGGTTCCCTACGATCCTAAAGCGGTAAAAGGCATCAGCAGTGAGGAGGATGAGTATCTGGCAACTATTTCGCCCGATAATGATCATTTCTTATTTACACGCAGAATGTTGGTTGCCGTAAAAGATTTGCATAGGAGAGCAGAAAAAAAAGAATATCAAGAAATATTTACCATAAGTCAACGCCAGAAAAATGGTGAATTTGAGTATGGAAATCCTATGCCGGAGCCTTTTAACCAAAGCAAAAACGAAGGCAGTCCTTCCATTACGGTCGATAACCGCTATTTGGTGTTTACCAAATGCATGGATGTTATGCTAAGCAACAATCAATACTATTATAACTGTGATTTGTATTATTCTGAATTTGTAGATGGAGAATGGACTCCAATCAGAAATTTAGGAAAAAACATCAACCGTGATGAAACTTGGGAATCGCAAGCCAGCATCAGTCCCGACGGGCAAGTCTTGTTCTTTGTCAGTGATCGTCCCGGGGGTGTTGGAGGCTATGATATCTATTGTTCCACTCGCGATGTAAACGGAAATTGGCGTTTAGCTGAAAATCTCGGTAAAATTATCAATACCGATCAAAACGAAAAAACACCTTTTATACACAGCGATGGGAAAACTTTGTATTTTTCTTCCACAGGACATTTGGGTATGGGAGGTTATGATATCTTTTTGTCGCGTTTAACATCCGACGGGAAATGGAAAAAGCCCCTTAATATCGGTTATCCCATTAACTCAGAAGATGATGATGTTGGACTCTTTGTCAATACCTTTGGAGATAAGGCTTATATCACCTCCAACCGTTTTTCGAATAATTGGGATATTTTGTCTTTCGATTTATACGCCGACATGCAACCCGACAAAGTATTGTTGGTAAAAGGCTTGGTTGAATTTGATGAAAACAATCCGGCTGATATTGAAATGAAATTACAAAATGTTGAAAATAAAGAATTCAAACAAGTAAATGTAGATAAAACGACCGGAAAGTATGCCTTTATCATCACCGATGTCGACAATGATTATGTGTTATCGGCTAAACAAGAGGGCTCTGTCTATGATTTACAATACATTGCAGCTAAAACATCCCTGGCCGAGGGCAAACAAGAATTGGCCGGAATGGACATGAAGCTTGATGCTATTGAGATAGGAAAATCCTATAAAATCAATGATATCTATTTTGAAACTAACTCTTGGGAACTGTCTCAAATGTCGAGAGATGTTATAGAAATTCTGATTGATTTCATGAATGATAATCCTTCTGTTTCTATCGAAATACAAGGACATACCGATAATATTGGTCAACGCAAAGACAATATGGTGTTGTCAGAGAATCGTGCCAAAGAAGTATATAACTATCTTGTAGAACGTCATATCAATCCATCGCGCCTCACTTACAAAGGATATGCCGATACCCAACCCGTTGCTACCAACGATACCGAAGAAGGCCGCGCCCTGAACCGACGCACCGTGTTTGTGATTTTGAGGAAATAGGGGAGGATTCAATTCAGAATTCATAATTCAATTGTCAATCCATCATAGGCCAGTTGAGCATAAGGAGGTAAAGTTTTATTGACTTCCTCATGCAGCCCCATTACGTGGCTGATGTGGGTGAAAAAGCTTTGTTTAGGCTTTACTCGTTCAACTACTTCTAAGGCTTCGGCCAGGTTGAAATGTGAATGATGGTGTTTGTTTCCTAAGGCATTAATAATCAATAAATCTAAATTGTCCAGTTTGTGAATTTCCTCTTCGGCTATGGCATTGGCGTCGGTGATATAAGCCATATTGCCAATGCAAAAGCCTAAAACGGGAAGTTTGCAATGTATTGCATTTATAGGTTGAATGTAAATATTTTTTGCCTTAAATGCTTGATGATTGATTTCACATAAATGGATGTCGGGAACGCCCGGATATTTGTCTTCACAAAAAGCATAGGCAAATTCAGCACGTATGGCAGAGCAGGTGTTTTTGTTGGCGTAGACATTGATATTTTCCTTTTGGTAGTGATTAAAAGCGCGTATGTCGTCGAGTCCGGCGGTATGGTCTTTGTGCTCGTGAGTAAGAAGTACGAAATCAAGGTGTTTTACTTTTTCGCGTAACATTTGTTGACGGAAATCCGGTCCGATATCGATTACAAAGCTTTTGTTTTGGTATTCAATTAAGACGGAAGAACGTAAACGATTGTCTTTTGGATTGCTCGATCGACATACCTCGCATTCGCAAGTAATCACTGGTACACCTTGAGAGGTTCCGGTTCCTAAAAAGGTTACTTTCATTTATTTGCAAAGATTTAATATGTCCAATACCTTTTCGGGGGTAACGCTTTTGTTTTCTCCTAATATGGTTTTTCTTTGTTTGAAACGCTTTACGATTTCATGAATTACCTCATCACCGATATGATTTTCAGATAGCGTTGTTTTGATGCCGAGTGATCGGAAGAATTCATTGGTTTTGGTTATTGCTGTATTTATTTTTGTATCAGGATTAGTATCCGTGATGTTCCATACTCTCTCTGCATATTGCAGCAGTTTGCTTTTTTTCTCTTTACGCATCACTTGCATTAATGCCGGAAGTACGATGGCTAAACTATATCCATGTGTTAATCGGCTCAGTGCGGTAATTTCATGTCCAATCATATGTGTAGCCCAATCTTGTTTTACACCCATACCAATAAATCCATTAAGACCCATGGTGGCTGTCAGCATAAAATTGGCCATATCGTCGTATCCTTGATGATTTTTCATAAGACGAGGGGCCAATTCGATCAAAGTAAGCAATAAACCTTCAGCAAAGCGATCCATTACCATGGATTGTCCGGCTTCTGTGAGGTATTGTTCAATGATGTGTACAAATGTATCGGAGATGCCGGCGATTATTTGATAATCAGGGAGTGAATAGCATGTTTCGGGGTCAAGGATGGAAAACTTCGGATATACTGTCGGATGGTGGAAGGCATATTTTTCTTTGGTCGATTCTTTAGAAACAACAGCTCCACCGTTCATTTCGGAGCCGGTAGCAGGTAAAGTAAGAACTGCAGCCAGCGGGATCGTTTTTTCTATCTTGCTGTCGTCTAAAACAAAATCCCAAGGGTCGTTGGAATAAGGTATGGCAGCGGCAATAAATTTAGTGCCGTCTATAACCGAACCGCCACCTACAGCCAATAAAAAGTCGATGGAGTGACTCCGAGCTATTGCTACGGCTTTCATTAAGGTTTCATAGGTAGGATTGGGTTCTATGCCCCAGAATTCTATTAGGGTATGTTTGGATAAAGCATTTATGACTTGATTGTAAACACCGTTGAGTTTCACACTGCCTCCACCGAAAGTTATCATGATGCGTGTGTCTTTCGATATTTCTTTAGAGAGTTGTGCAATACTGCCTTTGCCAAAAATAAGTTTAGTGGGATTTTTAAAACTAAAATTTCTCATATCTTATGTGTTCTTCTTAATTTAATGATGTTGTTTGCTTTTATTTGCCAGCTGCAAAGATACACGAAAAAACCTAATCTCGAGTTGATTTATTTTGTTAAATAATCGTCAATTTTAAAGCTTGTGTATGCTATATTCATAGAATAGGATGTAAGTCCTACGATTTTTTATATTTACTAAATGGTAAATAATGTATCTTTGCAGTTGTAATAATAAATATAAAAAAATATGGCTACGAACGAGTTTGAAAAAGGGAAAAAGTTTAGTTTCAATCAAAGCATTGATTATGCTGATAAGGCAGTGATAAGCAAACATATATTAAAGAAAGAAATAGGAAATATCACCTTGTTTTCCTTTGATAAGGGAGAGGGATTAAGTGAACACACCGCCCCATTTGATGCCTTATTGTTTATTTCTGAAGGGAAAGCTGAAGTTATTTTGGGCGGAAAATCCCACCTATTAGAAAGCAATGAATCCATTATTATGCCGGCTCATGTTTCGCATGCCTTGCATGCCATTGAGAAGTTTAAAATGGTATTGGTTATGATAAAAAGCGAATAGTTCGCGTAAATGTAAGGATGTATGTCGTTTGTTAAAAACAATAAACGCTATTTATATATATGTCTTGCCTTGCCTATTGCTCTTGGCTTGTCGTATATAGAAATTGATCCGCATACATTTGGGTTTCCGTTTAATTTAGTCCTTTGTTTACTATGTGTGTATGTTTCGGTATTGGCAGGTCGTTTATCGGAGCATTTTCTTTTTTTTTCCGGGAGAAAGGTGGTAGGAATTGCTTTTATTACTATCGTTATATTAATGGTATTGCATTGGTTGTTCTATCATCGCCGATTGTTTTTTTGTAGTTTTTTTCCTTCGGTATCGTATGATTTTTCTAAATCGGCTTTGTTTGTTAGCTTATGGATGTTGTTTATCATAATTTTAGGCGCTGTCATAGTTCGCAGGTTAACTCTTGTTAAGCAAAATAATAAGTGGTTTTTATGGAATCATATGGGTTTGTATTTAGTGCTACTCACCGGATTTATGGGAAGTACAGATACTTATACCATGCAGACAATACTTGCAAAAGAGCAGGAGACTAATTTTGCTTTTACCGAGCTTGGTGAAGCAATGAAATTACCCTTTCATCTTATTTTAAAAGATATTCAAATACAAAGAGATCATACTGGTTTAACAATTCAATACAAGGCAATGGTGTCTTTGAAGGATGTGCAAAAAGAAAAGACAAGAAGCGTAGCGGTAAATCATCCCTGTCGTTTTAAAGGCTATGATATTTATGTTATGCAAGCGAGTGATTTTGGTTGTAAATTACAAATTATATATGACCCTTGGCGGTATGTGATATTGTTTTCGATATTGATCATGATAAGTGGTGCTGTTGTAATGTTTTTTAAAGGAACGAAAATTCAAAAGCAAGATGATAGGTTGGGATAGTTTTTATGTTTTTGCTATATGTATTGCTCAATGTATTCTGTCAGCAGCAATCATTTCGTTGTTTAAACAACAAACGAAAACAATCCATATGTTTGTGGTTATCATACAAATAATAGGAATTGTTATTCTTAGTATTTATATTATAGGTTTAAGCTTTCGATTGCATCGTTTACCTCTTCAAACCATGGGTGAGATTCGACTTTGGTATGTGTTTTTTCTTTCTTTACTAGGGCTTATCATTTATTTACGTTGGCGCTATCGATGGATGTTGTTGTTTACTGCTTTGATGTCGATTATGTTTATGCTAATAAATATTTTGCGCCCTGAGATTCATAATCAGCATATCATGCCAGCTTTGCGCAGTGTATGGTTTGTGCCTCATGTGATTCTATATATGTTTTCTTATGCATTCTTAGCTTGTTCATTTCTGATAGCTGTTGCAGGCTTAGTGAAACAACAATCTGCTTATATGCACGTTTGCGATCATATGGCAAGTAGAGGAGTTGCCCTTTTTACCATTGCTATGTTGTTGGGAGCTATATGGGCCAAAGAGGCTTGGGGACATTATTGGACGTGGGATGCCAAAGAGATATGGGCGGCTATTACTTGGATGTTCTATCTTTTATATCTGCATTTTAGAAATTTTAACCCCAAGCATTATATTGTTTCTTATGTGATATTGTTACTTGCCTTTTTTGCTTTACAAATGTGTTGGTACGGTGTGAATATATTCCCTTCATTAAAAGGAAGTTTGCATAATTATATTTAGTGGATTTGATGTGTTATTTGTGCATGTATTTTCAATACCTGTGGAATTTCCATATTTTCTTCGTCGCTGGTAATGATGAAATTGTAGGGAGGAATACAAGAACTTTGTTTGGATAAACGATCCAATACCGCTTGATGTGTGGCGTTATCTCGTCGCATAACCCTTTTAATGGCAATTTCTTCCGGACAATCTACATAAATGATTTTTGAAAATAAATGATCTAAATTGCATTGATAAATTATGGCCGATTCAAATAATACATAGGGATAAGATTCTTTATCTTTACACCAGTTGTCAAAATCATTTAAAACCAAGGGATGGATCAGACGGTTTAATTGCTCAAGTTTGTCTTCATTGTTGAAAACAATGGCAGCCAAGGCCTTTTTATCGATGTTTTTTTCGATATCGAGTATGCCTTTGCCGAAAATTTTACAGAGTTGATCAATGATAGTTTGGTCGGAATAAAACTTTTTAGCTTCGGTGTCGCTATAATAAACAGGTATGCCGATAGTTTCGAACATACGACAGATAGTAGATTTACCACTTCCGATTTTTCCGGTTATGCCAATTTTTAACATTTTTTAATTGTTTTATTGTATGGGAAATAAGCCTAATTTTTGTGCTTCCGTTAACATAAATTGGTAGGCTGCTTCATATTCGTTAGGGATGAGGCCATCTAAAATAGCTTCCCGAATGGCATTTTTAATTACGCCTACTTCTTTGGAAGGCTGTAGGTTGAATGTTTTCATAATCAATTCGCCCGAAACAGGAGGTTGGAAATTTCGGATGCGGTCTTTTTCTTCGATTTCTTTTAATTTAAGTCGTACGATTTCAAAGTTCTTAAGCAAACGTCGTACTTTTTGCGGGTTTTTAGAGGTTACGTCGGCTTCGCATAACAACATCAAATCGTCAATATCGTCGCCGGTATCGAACAGTAAACGGCGTATGGCTGAATCAGTAACGCTGTCTTCGATTAAGGCAATGGGGCGTAGATGAAGATAAACGAGTTTCTTCACATATTCCATTTTTTCGTTTAAAGGTAGTTTTAACTGACGAAATATTTTTGGAATCATTTTAGCTCCTACGAATTCGTGTTGATGGAATGTCCATCCTGTCTCTTCATCATATCGCTTGGTTTTAGATTTCCCTACATCGTGTAATAAGGCAGCCCAACGCAACCAAAGATTGTTTGTATGTTCACTTATTTTATCAAGAACTTCCAAGGTGTGATAAAAATTATCTTTATGTGTGTTTCCATTAACGATTTCTATCCCTTGTAAATCAGATATCCAGGGTAATATTTTGGGTAATATATTTGTAAGTTCTAAAAGCACCAGGCCTGTAGAAGGTTTTTTGCAAGTTAAAATTTTGTTAATTTCCTCAATGATGCGTTCTTTGGAAACGATATCAATACGTTCGGCTTGTTTTTTTATAGAAGCTAAGGTATTTGATTCAATGGAAAAATTTAATTGTGTGGAGAAACGTATGGCACGCATCATGCGCAAAGGATCGTCCGAAAAAGTAATATCAGGATCTCGAGGTGTACGTATGATTTTATGCTGTAAATCATCTAAGCCTTTGAAAGGGTCGAGCAAAGTACCGTAATCATTTTCGGATAGAGAAACAGCCATAGCGTTGATGGTGAAATCGCGGCGATTTTGGTCGTCTACTAAGGTGCCGTTTTCTACGATGGGATTGCGGGAATGATTTACATAAGATTCTTTACGGGCGCCAACAAACTCAATATCAATACCTTTGTAATGAAACATCGCTGTACCATAATTTTTAAATATGGCAATATTTTTTTCGGATATACCGATTTTTTCGGCTGTTTTTTTTGCTAAGGCAATGCCACTACCAATGGTCACTATATCGATGTCTTTACTTTCGCGATTTAGAAAATAATCCCTAACATAGCCGCCAACAACATAAGATTCAATATGTAATTCTTTGCTGCATGCATGAATTATATTGAAAATGTTATGTGATAATATTTGAGTTATACATTGCATAGTACGGTTGCAAAAATACTAATTTTAGGATTCCGTTCGTCATTTAACCCCTAAATCTTTTGAGGTTTCAGGAACCGTAAGTTTTTTTTAGAGACGAACAAGTCGTATTAGTTTAATACATATTAATTTTTCGAATTCTATCATTGACGATTTGTATGGTTGAAATAACTTATTCATAAAATATCGTCAGCCAAATGCAAGGTGGGTTTTGTGTGGTATAGCTTACTTTGTGTTTTTGATGAGCCGGAATCAGTAAATTGTCTCCTTTTTGAAGCTCAACGGAATTTCCGTCTTCGTAGCTTATGGTTGCACAGCCATCTAAAAGCACCAGCCATTCATTAAGATCTTGATCATACCAATCGTCGCTGCATTGTCCATAGGATATAATGCGTTCAATATAGAAGTTCTTATGGGTTAAAATTTCATCGAAAACTTCTTCGTTCGATGTAAAATCAACATCTTCTAATTGTAATAAATTGCGAATACTATTCATGCGGTGTATTTTTTATTTTCTGTACGATATGAGTTGTAGATATACCGGGGACTAAAGGTATGGTGATGATTTTTCCTCCTTTGGCTTTAACGATATCTGATCCTACCATGCTTTCTTCGGTATAATCGTTCCCTTTAATAAGGATATCGGGTTTTATGTTTTGTATCAGTTGATAAGGAGTGTCTTCTTCAAAAATAATAACGTAATCAACAAAAACTAAAGCGGCTAAGAGGATTGCTCTGGCATTTTGATCCATGATAGGTCGGTGCTTACCTTTGATTCGACGGATAGAATCGTCGCTGTTTAATCCAATAATCAGTAAGTCGCCATAATCGGCAGCTTGTGCCAGATAATCTACATGTCCCTGGTGTAGAATGTCAAAACATCCGTTGGTGAAAACTACTTTTTTGTTTTCAATGTTGTGATTTGATTGAATGCTAAGGTAGTTTTCAAGCGTAATTATTTTATTTTTAAATTTCTGCAGTGATTTCATCCAATTTTTTTTTAGGATTTGTAAATGGAGCCAAAACCAATGAAACAATGCCACCTAAGATATAGAGGATGGTTTCCGTAGTCCAAATTACCCAACCGACAGCTAAGCCAACTTCTTTATTTACATTATATAAAAGCAATATGCTTGCAATCAGAAGGGGATAGGCTCCCAATCCTCCTTGAGCGACAATAAAGCCGACTGTGCCAACCACTACGCAAGTTAAAGATGCTATCCATAAACTGCTGCCCAATGCTTGTAGAGTGGGGAAAGCAAAGGTGGCTATGTAAAACATAAAAAAGTAGCATAACCAAATGCAAACAGAATATAAAATGAAGACAAAAGGATTTTTTAATTTTACAACTGAAATCAATCCATTCCAAAATCCTACAATCAGGTTTTTAAGTTTTTGGTAAATCTTCCATTCTTTGATGTGTTTTTTTACTACCCAATAGACTATAATTAGAGTGATGAAAATAATAATAATTATCAGAATGATGGGTAAAGAAAAAAGACCGTTTGAAGCATTATCAATATTAGATGTGAAAAACATAGCAATTTTATCACTCTCCAAGAATAGGGCGAAGAGTAAAACCAAACCGAAACATATCATATCAATGATGCGTTCAGTAACCACGGTGCCCAATGTTTTTTGAAAGGGTACTTTTTCATAGCGTTGAATAAATGTACAGCGTAAAATTTCACCTAAACGAGGAAAAGCTAAATTGGCTAAATAACATATCATGACAGCGTGGTAGGAGTTGATTTTTGATATTTTATAGCCCAATGGTTCTAATAGCTGAACCGAACGCAGGGCACGAAAAACAACACTAAATAAGCCAATAATCATTGAAAAAAGCAGAAATACCCATCGATTATCCAAGGCAACGGCTTTCATGTTTTCAATAATGCTTGTTCTTTGTTCGAGATTTAAATCTTTGAGCGAAAACCAAATAAAAAACACACCTAAACCCAGAAAAAGAATAAATTGTATTGTTTTTTTTATTTTATCCGACATATAATATTGTTGTTAAAGAGCATTAATTTTTAGTAGTTACACTTACAGTATTGGAAAAATTGCCTAATGTGGTTTGCAGTCGATAAAAATAAGTAGTGTTGGGCTGCAATTGAGTAATTTTCATCAAAGTTTTACTTACTTTAGTTCCGTTATAATCGGGTAAACAGTTTGTGAAATCTTCAGATGTTGATATATACAACAAAAAAGTCTCTGTTTTACTGCTTGTCCAATTAGCTGTGAATTCATTGGATGTTATTTTTTTTGCTTCCAAGGCTTTTGGAGGAGTAATGACTTTAATTTCTGATTGTTTGCTATGTTTACTGTCGGTATATGCTCTTGCTTTAATGGTATAAGCTGTAGCCTCATCGACGGGACCAAGTGAAATACTATTGTTTCCAACATAAAAAGGTTTTGAGAGTTTCCCTTGTTCTAAAATGATTTCATAACCGGTGGCATATATTTGTTTTTTCCATGAGATTGTAATGTTGTTGGCCGAAATTGTATCGATATGCAAAGCAGGTTTTTCTAATAAATGTCCGAATTTAATGATAAAGGCATCGGTAGTTCCGCGAAAGTCAACGTAATTGGTAAAGCCAACAGGATCTATAAAAAACGCCCCATTAAAAGCTCCGGATACGACCAATGAGTTGTCGGAATGAATTTTTAAATGTGCGGCTCTATCGTGATCCAGTCCGCCGATAGCTTGTGTAAATAAAATTTCACCATCTTTCGATATCATCATAATAAAGCCGTCTTCTCGACCTGCTGCAGTCAATATATTTTTATCTCTATAAAACATATTTCCATGAAAATAACCGGCAATGTATATATTGCCGAAAGCATCGGTCAAAATACTTTCTCCCGAAGCGTAGGGATCACCTTCTATGGATTCTAACCATAAATAATTACCTTCGGGGTCTAATTTGGCGATGAGTAAATTTGCTGTATTTTCTTTGACTTCTAAGGTTTTATTGATTTCAAGGATTTCTGTGCGAGAGCTGATGTTCCCAGTAAGATAGATAAAATCATTACTGTCTATATGTAAGCCATTTCCGGAATTATATTTTGTATTAGAGATTTTTTTGATCCATTCTTCTTCTCCGTTTTTATTTAATTTAGCTAAAAATATGCCGTCCCCCCCTTCGGCAGTTATGCTTAGATTGCCCAATGTGGCTGTTTCTGAAAATGAACCTGTTACGTATACGTTGTTTTTACTATCGAAATCAAGAGCTTTACCTTTGTTAGCTCCTTTTCCATTTAATGTTTTTACCCACAAAAAATTACCTTTATTATCCAATTTTAAAATAAAAACATCCATGAGTCCTTGAGCTATAATTTTATTAGTCTTTTCAGATGGATCGAAATCTAGACTTTTATCAAAAAAACCCACCAAATACAAGTTGTTTTCTCCATCCAATTTCATATCTGTAATTTGATTGATAATGGTATGGAAATGATGTTGATGATTGTTGTGGTCGGCTTCGTTTTCTCCTTCACCGTGTTCATGTCCATGGTCAGGTTCATCTTCTTTCGCATGATCGTTTGGGTTATTTGCTTGTACCTCTTGTTTAGGTTCAATAATTTTATGCCAAATGTAATTACCGTCATTATCAAATTTAGCAATGTAGGTATTAGCATCGTTCGAAGCTGTAATCATGTTTTTCCCATCTAAACGGATGTTGTCCATAAACACACCGCTTATATAAACATTTCCTTCTTTATCAACAGCTACAGTTTTGCCTTGGTTTCCTTTGTCGCCATAAAACTCTTTCGACCATAAACGTTTTCCTTTCACATCGTATTTAATAAGATAACTTATGGTTTGTGATTTTGTAGATTGCATATCACCTATGTCTTTGGTGATATATCCTGTGGCAAAAGTATTGCCTTTATGGTCAATGGCTATGCTGTTGCATAAATCACTTCTTACATCACCTATAGATGTATACCATTCAGTCTCTAATTGTGCGTAAGTTGAGACTGTCGCTATTGAAAGGAGTAATAATAACATTATTTTAGTTTTCATATTCATGTGTTTAAAGTTAATACATTATTTTTATAGTCAATAATAGCTTGATGTTTATGCAGTAAGTCACTGCCTAATAATCCGTTAATTGGAAGCAAATCCAAGGTTTTTAACATTTTATTTATATGTGTTAGTTTTAATATCAATATCGGATAATCGTGTATAGTCAAATCACCTAATTTTAGTTCGCTAATGGTAACAATATTATTAGTCATTTTCTTGTTACCTATTCCCATAACGATATCGGAGGATGTTTTATTTTTGTTTTTAAGCAAATGTTTTACCAATCCTTTATCCAAGCACGAATGAGAAGCTCCCGTATCAATCACCAAACGGATGTTTTTACCATCAAGTTGAGCCTCAATCATAGGATGTAGGTTTTGTTGGTCTTGTAATGTTATGATTTTAATAGGGATATGGGTTTCCATTTAAGCGTAAGTTAATGTTTTTATTTTCAAAGCTCTTACTTTCTCAGCGATGTGTTCGAGTGTCTGTATGTCGATTTTTTGCAAATCACTAAGTGGAGTTTCCCTATCGATAGGATAAATCATGACGGTATGAGGCTTAATTATTTTAATTCTTTCTATCCAAGCATCTACTTCTTTATCGGTAGTATTGTCAATATAAAAGCCATCAGAAGTTCGTCCACGCAAAAACATGGTTTGGATACACACATTCCCATTAAATAATTGAAGATTATGGCAAATGCTATCCAAGTCGATCGTTATAAATGGATTATTCATACGTAGAAAAGTTTCCTGTATACCTGTATCCAACTTCATAATAGGATTGTCGATTTTTTTTAAAGCTTCCAATATATCGGGCCGATGTAATTGTGTCGAATTAGACAAACAGCTGATAAGCGTATTCGGATAATATTTGTTTCGTATGCTTATTAAAGCATCGGTAATCGCTAAAAATTCAGGATGAATGGTTGGTTCTCCATTTCCCGCATAAGTAATGCTGTCAATAGGGATATTTTTAACACTCAGCTCTTTTATTGTTTTTTCTATCACTGGAATGATAGTTTTTGCTGGATGCAAGTCTTCTAATTTAATACCTGATGATTGCCCCCAACCACACTCACAATAAATACAATTGAACGTACAATATTTTATTTTTTTTGGTAATAAGTTTATTCCTAATGAATTACCTAATCTTCTACTGTGGATGGGTCCGAAAATAATATCGTCAAAAAGGATACCTGCCATTGTTTTAATTTTTTACAAAAGTACAATTTTTTTTAAATTTTAATAAGCTTAAAAGGTAATATTTATATTTAGTATCATAGATGATACATTATTAAAAATGTTGCTTGAACTTGTAGATTCTTGTAGGATTGTTTTTATCATAATGACAAATCATGTATTTTTCATGTTTGTATTTTTATACATCAATAAATCTAGTTTTATAAATTGAACCTAAAACTCGGGCTTTGTTCATTTATTTTTATTACCTTTGCAATCTAAAACATTATAAATTAAAATTAACAGCAATAGATGTTTAATGTAAATGAAGCCGTAGGATGGTTTTTGTTTCCGATGTCAATGTCGATTGTATAAAAAGTATTATAAATAAAAGAAAATGAAACTTAATTTAAGTCGACCCTTAGTGTTTTTTGATTTAGAAACCACGGGAATAAATGTTGGTACAGATAAAATTTTAGAAATTAGTATGTTGAAAGTGATGCCAGATCATACGACTCATTTACGTACCGAATTAATAAATCCCGGCATGCATATTCCGGTTGAAGTTTCTAAAATTCACGGTATATATGATAAAGACGTAGTCAATAAACCTCAATTTGAAAAATTAGCTCCTTCTATTCTTGATTTTCTCAAAGGTTGTGATTTAGCCGGCTATAATTTATTGAAATTTGATATACCTTTATTGGTCGAAGAGTTTTTACGGATAGGAATGGATTTTGATTTAAGAGGTATACATATCATTGACGTTCAAAATATATTTCACCGCATGGAACCTCGAAATTTACGTGCAGCCTATATGTTTTATTGTAAAAAGACATTGGAGAATGCACATACAGCCGAAGCCGATACAGTGGCTACCTTTGAAATATTACAATCCCAATTAGATTGTTATAAAGATAAAGCCTATGTGGATGAAGAAGAAAATGTTACTTATCCGATTCAAAATAATGTAGCTGATTTAGCTCTTTTTTCTACTCCAAATCGGAATGTGGATTTGATGGGGCACATTGTTTTTGATGAAAACGACCGAGAAATATTTAATTTTGGCAAACATAAAGGTAAAACCGTCGAACAGGTGTTTATGGTTGAACCTAATTATTACGATTGGATGATGAAAGCCGATTTTCCATTGTATACAAAAAAAATCATTCACAGTATCCGACTCAGAATGCTTGGCTCAAAACTTGCCGGTAAATAATTAAATAAATTATGAAATAATGAAGAAAAATGATAAACGAAAAAGAAGAACTCAAAGATGGACAAACCGATGATAATAATCGTATAGTGGGTCAGGATAGTGAATTACAGGAAGAACCCGATGCATTGTACGAACATTTTAATTTTATTGTAGATAAAGGTCAATCGATGATACGAATAGATAAATTTCTATTTAATCGAATTGAACATGTTTCTCGCAATAAAATACAACAAGCTGCCAAAGCCGGAAATATTTTAGTGAATGGTAGCGTAGAAAAACAAAACTACAAAGTAAAACCATTGGATATCATCTCAGTATTGATGTCTCAACCACCTAAAGTAACCGATATTATTCCGGAAGACATACCTTTAGATGTAGTTTATGAGGATGAAGATATATTAATCGTCAATAAAAAGGCAGGAATGGTTGTTCATCCTGCTTATGGAAATTATAACGGTACCTTAGTGAATGCTTTGGCTTATTATTTGGGGGAACAATTAAATAAAGATGGGAATCAACAAAATCCCTTATTGGTACATCGTATCGACAAAGATACTTCAGGTGTTATGGTAGTGGCTAAAAATGAATATGCTCAAGCTAAATTGGCGTATCAATTTTATTATCATACCATTGATCGTCGCTATCAAGCTTTAGTATGGGGTGATTTTGATGAGGATGAAGGTACTATTACAGGCAATGTCGCTCGTAATTTGGTTGATAGACGTATTATGGATGTATTTGAAGATACAAACATAGGCAAATATGCTATTACCCATTGGCGTGTATTGGAACGATTCGGTTATGTTACCTTAATAGAATGCAAATTAGAAACAGGAAGAACACATCAAATCCGTGTACATATGAAACATATTGGTCATCCTTTATTCAATGATGCAGTCTACGGTGGTAGTCGTATCAGAAAAGGGACAGTAAGTGCCAAATATAAACAATTTGTTAAAAATTGTTTTGCTATGCTACCGCGTCAAGCTTTACATGCCAAAAGTTTGAAGTTAAAACATCCTGTTACCAACAAAGAAATGTTTTTCGATTCTGATCTTCCCGAGGATTTGCAAAGTGTTATCGAAAAATGGAGAAATTATGCACAACATGTTGCACTCCATCCCGACGATGAAGAAGTTGATTAGTTATTATGTAAGCTTTTTAATGACATACCTATGGTTTATAAAACAAAAGGGGTTATTTTGCATAGAATTATGCATGCTGATAATAAAATGATAGTGCATGCTTATACTTCCGATTACGGATCTAAATCCTTTATGCTTTATTTTTCTTTGCGAAAAGACAAAAAAAAACGTAATCTCATTATGGCTCCGTTATCCATAGTGTTGATACATGCTGACCATAAAAATCATTCAAGTATAGATTCTATAAAAGAAGTGGAACTGATTCATACTCCCTCACCGTATTCGTTTCATCTTTCCAAATCGAGTATTATCCTATTTTTAAATGAAATCTTGTATAAGATATTGTTTCAATTAGATTATGATGTAGCCTTATATGAGTATATTGAAAAGGCATTGATTGAATTCGATCAACATGATTTTCTACCGGATTTTCATTTACGCTTTCTTATACGCTTGACTGATTATTTGGGTTGTTGTCCTAACGACAATTATGCCGGGGATAATGTTTCTTTTAATTGTCGTACAGCTCGTTTTGAATCCGATTGCAGTTGTTCGCTCGAAGAAAGTGAAACGAATTTATGGTTACATATTCTAATGAATCAAGATTTATTTCCTGAAAATAAGCAATTAATAGTGCCTACTAATATTAGAAACAGCTTATTGAAACTACTGTTAAAATATTACTCCGAACATATTACAAATCTGAGCACTTTGAAATCGCACGACGTATTACAAACCGTATTAAGACAATAAATATATTGCACAATGAGAAAATTAAAAAGAGATTTAAGCAATTTGCAGGAACTGTTTCCCGACCATTTCACTTCCGAACAACAAGCACGTTGCAAAACTTTGTTTTATAAAAAATTATCCTTGTTGGCACATGCCTTTTATCAAGGTAAAATGCAAACGCTATTAAAAATTCCTGTCGAAGGGGTTAATTGGTTTAATGTGTGGTATACACCCGGGGTTTCTTCCGTTTCCACAACCATACGGGATAACAATGCCGTATCTTTTCAGTTAACTAACCGTAATAACCTTGTGGCTGTGGTAAGCGACAGCACCCGTGTGTTGGGCGACGGCGATTGTACTCCTCCCGGCGGTTTGGGCGTGATGGAAGGTAAGGCCATGTTGATGAAATATTTAGGAGGTGTCGATGCGACCGCATTATGCATCAATAGCCGAGATGAAAAGGGAATACCCTCGGCCGAGAAAATAATTGATTTCGTGAAAATGCTGCAAGATAGTTTCGGTGCCATTAATTTAGAAGATATATCTCAGCCTAATTGTTATAAAGTGTTGGACGTATTACGCAGGGAATGCCATATCCCTGTTTGGCACGACGATGCACAAGGTACCGCCTGTGTTACCCTGGCCGGACTTATCAATGCCTTGAAATTAACGGGTAAAAGATTACAAGATATAAAGGTGGTTCTCTATGGTGCCGGTGCTGCCAATTCGAGTATCGCCCGTTTGATGATAGCCGACGGGGTGAACCCTCAACATATAATTATGTTCGACGAAAATGGCAGCTTGCACGATAAACGCGAAGATTATAAGAACGATAGTCGATATTACCCTCAATGGGAGTTGTGTAAAATAACCAATCCGAATCATTTTTTAAAAGAAGAAGAAGCTTTTAAGGATGCCGATGTGTTAATAGCCCTTTCCAAACCCGGTCCCGATACCATTAAACCGGAATGGATATCTTTAATGGCAGATAAGGCCATTGTTTTTGCTTGCGCCAATCCGGTTCCCGAGATATATCCCTACAAAGCCAAAGAGGCAGGTGCTTATATTGTGGCAACGGGTAGGGGCGATTTCCCCAATCAGGTGAATAACTCCATTTGTTTTCCTTCGATTTTAAAAGGAGTTCTACTCGTTTCTGCTCGTAAAATAACCGATACCATGGCGATATGTGCCGCCCACTCCATTGCCGGTTTTGCAGAGAAAAGAGGCATACATCCCGATAACATTATACCAAACATGATGGAAAGTGATTTGTTCCCCCATGTGGCTGCCGATGTAGCCATGCAAGCTGTGAAAGAAGGACTGGCATTAAATCAAAAATCATGGGAAGAAGTGTATCAAACAGCTAAAAACGATATAGAAGAAACATACCGAATTTCTCATTTTTTATATGAAAATGGATTTATTAAAACCCTGAACGTTACTATTTTAATGAAAGCATTGGAAGAGGCGGTAAAAGAGATGGAATAATAACAAGACAATTACGAATTAAAAGTCACAGGTCGCGAGATGCTTTTTCGTGCTGAAAAATCAGGGGAGTGAAGCAGAAATAGCAACCAATAGTGTAATCTTTATCAACCAATATTGATTTTGATTTACAAATTCTTCAAAATAAAATCAGTCAGTTTAATGTAGAGGTGTAGGCGGGTGTTGCCGCCCATAATAAAATGATTTTTGTTGGGATAGAAAAATTGTTCGTATTGTTTGCCGGCAACATTCAAGGCGTTAACCAAATCCATGGCATTTTGGAAATGGACGTTGTCGTCAGCGGTACCGTGTACGATGAGGTATTTGCTGTTTAGCTTGGCGGCATGGGTAATAGGGGAGTTCTCGTCGTAACCTTGCGGATTTTCTTGGGGTGTTTGCAGAAATCGTTCGGTATAGATGTTATCGTAATAACGCCAATTGGTTACGGGAGCCACAGCCATGGCCATTTTAAATACACCATCGCCTTTCATCATGCTC
>Ga0172377_10000626_pt1 | contig 33768 bp, 26 predicted proteins | sample Pumphouse3metaG_FD_119749 | JGI IMG/M metagenome (GOLD analysis project Ga0172377, IMG submission 119749) | Leachate microbial communities from a municipal landfill in Southern Ontario, Canada - Pumphouse #3 metaG | ecosystem: Engineered > Solid waste > Landfill > Unclassified | place: Canada... | reverse complement strand
CTACTGTCCACTAAAAATATTGCACCGTAAAATAGTTGACTGAAAAGATAAGTCAATATGGCCTACACGACAGTGTAGGGCAGGTTGCCTTGCTTAACAATCGAATTCTAATCACAAAAAAAATCAAATCGGTTCACTCAAAAACAGCATATAACACACTGCTTATCTGTGAATTGCAAGGGTGTCTCCGGTTTTTTAGTGGACACTAATGAACTGTTATTATAAAACAGAATGCACTAACTAATTTAGAAGCATATATTATGGTCTAAACTGCTTTAAGACATCAATACAAATAAATAGAATGTATTACTAGTTTGACTTGTGTTCTTCATCATTTAAGGTCTAATTATCTAATTCTATTTACATAAAAGTAAATAATCTGTTTAGCTATTTGGATTATGACTTCATACAAAAAATCGTTAATCCATTTAGCTATTCACTCTACAAATATGAATCTATATTTATTATTTTAAGGATATATACTATTCAATAAAGAATATTAATTGTTCAACCTCATAGCTTAGCATCACTCATTAGGGATATCGGTTTAAATAGGAGGTGTCCTAAATAAAAAATCATTAAAAACAGAACAAACAAAAAGGCCAATGAATAAAAAATTCATTGGCCTTACATATCATGTGTAATTTACAAAGTTAATCTTTTAGTTTAGCCTTAATAAAGTCTCTATTTAATCGAGCGATATTGCTTATCGTAATTTCTTTAGGACACTCAGCTTCACAAGCACGGGTATTCGTACAGTTACCAAAACCTAGCTCATCCATTTTAGAAACCATAGCTTTTGCACGACGAGAAGCTTCTGCTTTACCTTGTGGCAATAAGTTTAATTGACTTAGCTTTGCAGAAACAAATAACATTGCTGAACCATTTTTACAAGCTGCTACACAAGCTCCACAGCCAACACAAGAAGCAGCATCCATAGATTTCTCCGCTATTTCTTTAGGAATAATAATATTGTTAGCATCAGGAACACCTCCTGTATTTACATCAATATAGCCTCCAGCTTGAATAATCTTATCAAACGCACCACGATCCACCATTAAATCTCTAATAATAGGGAATCCTGCTGAACGCCAAGGCTCAACTGTAATAGTATCGCCACTATTAAAGCTTCTCATGTACACTTGACAAGTAGTTACACCACCTTTTGGTCCATGAGGACGTCCATTAATATAAAGAGAACACATTCCACAAATTCCCTCTCTACAATCATGGTCGTAAACAACAGGCTCTTGTCCGTCATTAATTAATTGCTCATTTAAAATATCTAGCATCTCTAAGAAAGAAGTATCCGTAGGGATATCCTTCATTTCATAACTTTCAAAAGCACCCTTTGCTTTTGGCCCTCTTTGGCGCCAAACTCTTAGTGTAAAATTTATATTTTTTTCCATTGTTTCGTTTTTTAAGATTTATAGTCACGTGTTTCTACTTCAACAAACTCATAGTTTAGAGGTTCCTTAATCATCTCTGGTGCAGAACCTTCACCTGTATATTTCCAACAAGCTACATAGTTGAATTCCTCATCATCACGAAGAGCTTCTCCTTCAGGAGTTTGATATTCTTCGCGGAAGTGACCACCACATGATTCTTTACGATTTAATGCATCGTAAGCCATTAAAATACCAACATCTATGAAATCTGCTAAACGAAGAGCTTTTTCAAGTTCTATATTTAAATCATTAACTTCTCCTGGTACACGTACATTACTCCAAAAGTCCTTTGCTACTTTTTCAAGTTCTACAATTGCTTTCTCTAAAGATTCTTTTGTACGAGCCATCCCTACAAAGTCCCACATTACATGACCTAATTGTTTGTGAATATAATCCACAGAATGTTTACCTTGTACCGCTTTAATCTTCTTCATCTTATCCATTAAAGCTTTTTCAGCTTCTTCAAACTCTTTTAGATCCGTTGATATCCTTGGAACTTGAATTTGATCAGCTAAATGATTTTGAATAGTATAAGGTAAAATGAAATAACCATCTGCTAATCCTTGCATTAAGGCCGATGCACCTAAACGGTTAGCACCATGATCAGAGAAGTTTGCCTCACCTATAGCAAATAATCCAGGGATATTAGTCATCAATTCATAATCCACCCATAATCCTCCCATTGTATAGTGAAGAGCTGGGAATATCATCATCGGAGTTGTATAAGGATCTTCTGCTGTAATCTCCTCATACATATCGAAAAGATTTCCATAACGATCTGTTACAACATCTTTACCTAAACGATCAATAGCATATTTAAAATCTAAGTAGACAGCTAAACCAGTATTATTAACACCAAAACCTGCATCACAACGCTCTTTTGCAGCACGAGATGCTACGTCTCTTGGTACTAAGTTACCAAAAGCTGGATAGCGACGCTCTAAGTAGAAGTCTCTATCTTCATCTGGAATATCATTTGCTTTTTTAGTTCCTTTTTGTAAAGCTTCAGCATCTTCCTTCTTCTTTGGTACCCAAATACGTCCATCATTACGTAATGACTCAGACATTAGAGTTAGCTTAGATTGCTTATCTCCATGAACTGGAATACAAGTAGGGTGAATTTGAGCAAAACAAGGATTAGCAAATAAAGCCCCTTTCTTATAACATTGAATAGCTACAGAACCATTCGATTCCATCGCATTGGTTGATAAGAAGAAAGCATTAGCATAACCACCTGTACCCACAACAACTGCATGAGCAGCAAAACGTTTTAGCTTTCCAGTAATTAAATCACGAGCAATAATACCACGTGCTCTTCCATCTACAAGAACTACGTCTAACATCTCATGACGAGTATATAATTTAACTGTTCCTTTCGCTATTTGGCGACTTAATGCAGAATATGCACCTAGCAATAATTGCTGTCCGGTTTGTCCTCGAGCATAAAACGTTCTCGATACCTGAGCTCCACCAAATGAACGGTTAGCTAAAGTACCTCCATATTCACGAGCAAAAGGAACACCTTGTGCTACACATTGATCTATAATAGCATTTGAAACTTCAGCTAGACGATACACATTAGCCTCTCTAGCACGGTAGTCTCCACCTTTTATCGTATCATAAAACAAGCGATAAACAGAGTCACCATCATTTTGATAGTTTTTAGCGGCATTAATACCTCCTTGTGCTGCAATAGAGTGTGCACGACGAGGAGAGTCTTGAATACAGAAATTCAAAACATTAAACCCTAATTCACCTAGTGATGCAGCTGCAGAAGCACCTGCTAATCCTGTTCCCACAACAATGATGTCTAAACGTCTTTTATTTGCTGGGTTTACAAGTCTTTGTTTTGCTTTATAGTTTGTCCACTTTTCAGCTAAAGGCCCTTGTGGAATCTTTGAATTTATTTTAGTCATAATCTAGTATACAATTTATAAGAGTTACAATTATTCTTTTCTTAGTTTACATCAATGTGTTTCCATAATAGAAAACTACAACTGCTGCAAATCCCAAAATCAACACAGTAGTATAAACTGTAGAAACTACTTTCCAACGTTTAAACCACACATCATTGCTCCAACCTATAGATTGTAATGCACTCCAAAACCCATGATTTAAGTGTAACCACAATGCAACCAACCATATTAGATATAATACAACATACAGAGGTTGTGAAAACGTGTACTGAATAAATCCAGCACCATCATGTACTACATATTCAGTTCCTCCCAATATTACACTTGGATTTCCTATAATCTCTTGGAACTGCATGTTGTACCAAAAGTTAAATAAGTGCAATACTAAACCTAGAATAACCACAAAACCCAGAATAAACATATTCTGTGAGGACCATTCTACTTTGCTATTACGATTATAAACCGCATACTTTTCTTTTCCACGAGCCTTTTGATTTTGTAACGTTAGCCAAGCCGCGTAAAAAATATGGATAATAAACAAAGCAGCTAACCCCAATGTACCAACTAGCGCATACCAGTTAGCTCCAAGAAACTCACAAATTAAATTGTAAGCATCTCCAGAAAAGATTGCCACAACGTTCATCGCCATATGAAACGTTAAGAAAAGAATAAGGGCGAGTCCTGTGATACTCATCACCACTTTCCTTCCGACAGATGAATTAATTAACCACATAGATGATTGATTTTTAATTATTTAATTGATTTATTTATATAATTCCAATAAAAATATTGCCTAGTTACATTTATTAACACAAAAATAGAGGAAATACATCTATTAGGCAAAGGATTAAAGAAGTTTTTCTTTAATTAAAAAAACGCACAAAAAAAGGGGCTAATAATGCCCCTAATATTTCAAAATGTTGCTCTTCCTCTTGGACTTGAACCAAGGACCCTCTGATTAACAGTCAGATGCTCTAACCAACTGAGCTAAGGAAGAATAAATCTTATCACATTGTTTGTTCAAAATGTTGCTCTTCCTCTTGGACTTGAACCAAGGACCCTCTGATTAACAGTCAGATGCTCTAACCAACTGAGCTAAGGAAGAGTGTTTGTATCTTCTTTTTTAGAATTACGTTGCAAATCTACTAGCTTATTTTGTAATATACAACTAAAAAGCAAAAAAATTGAATTGGCTACTTCAATGTTGCTTTAGTTCTTTCTTTTTTACCACCCCATATGATAAGGTACTTATATAAATCATTTTTTTGATTTGTTAATTTAAATTCATTCCTTAATAAAAAGATTAGATAAAACCCTAGTTAAAAAGCAACATCCCTTTGTATTAAGAGCCCCTACATCAAAGAGGTAATCTGACTAGGGCATAACGATTGGATGTCCTAGTCAAAGGCTCTATATGCCCTAGTCATAAAAAACTTGACTTTACCCCATAAATATATTATTTAAACTAAAAGAAAGACTGTGTTTTTTAGATAAAAAAGAACTCAGCTTATTTAAATACAAATAAATATTTAGGGATTTTCTATTTATTTCTTTACTTTACTTTATTATCTTAGAATAAAAAGAGAAAGTAGAAATAAGCCACTATATCTTCCAATAAATTTAAAATAGAATGGCTACTAAACTTTGAATATAAATTCATTATACAATATGGCTAAGCAACCTAACAAAAAACGTAAAAAACGTAAAACAAAAAAAGAAATTACAGAGTTACTACTCAACCTATTTAGAGACCAATCTTCTAGCTTGCTTTCACTCAAGCAGATCTATAATCAACTTGATTTGAAAACGCATCCTCAAAAAATGCTTTGTCGCGATATTGTTGATGACTTAGTAAAAGACGACTACTTGGTTGAGCGCAACAAACGCTATACACTAAATAGAAGAGGTGTTATATTAACAGGCACATTTCAACGTAAAAGTAATGGTAAAAACTCATTTTTACCTGAAGATGGAGGAGAGCCTATATTTGTTGCTGAGCGAAACTCTGGCCATGCAATGAATAATGATAAGGTGCGTATAGCCTTTTATGCTCGTAAACAAAATAGAAGTCCTGAAGGTGAAGTAATAGAAATTATTGAGCGGGCTAATGATACCTTTGTTGGAAATCTAGAGGTTACAAAATCGTATGCTTTTTTAGTTACAGAGGACAGAACGTTAGCTAATGATATTTTTATTCCTGCAGAAAATCTCAAAAATGGAAAAACAGGCGATAAGGCAATTGTTCGAGTAGTTGAATGGCCTCAAAAGGCTAAAAACCCCATTGGAGAGGTTATTGATATATTAGGGCGAGCAGGAGAAAACACAACGGAAATGCATGCTATTTTAGCTGAATTTGGACTTCCTTATGTTTATCCCAAACAAATAGAACAATTAGCAGACCAAATTTCTGATACCATACCTGAAGAAGAATACAAAAAAAGAGTGGATTACCGTAATGTGACGACCTTTACAATCGACCCTAAAGATGCAAAAGATTTTGATGATGCTCTTTCGGTTCAAACCTTCAAGAATGGAGATAGCGAAGTTGGGGTTCATATTGCAGATGTTACCCATTATGTTAAAGAAGGCGATCCAATTGACCAAGAGGCTGAGAAAAGAGGAAACTCTGTTTATTTAGTAGACCGAACCATTCCTATGCTACCGGAGCGTTTATCTAACTTTATTTGCTCCTTACGACCAAATGAAGAAAAACTCACTTATTCTATTCTTTTTAGATTCAATAATAAAAAGGAGTTAGTAAATAGTAGGATAGAGCGCACCATTATAAAATCAGATCAACGCTTTTCTTATGAAGAGGCACAACAGCGCATTGAGACAAAAGAAGGATCGTATAGCGAAGAAATTATCTTAATGCATGAATTAGCCGAGAAGTTAAGAGAAAATAGATTCCAGAAAGGAGCTATAAATTTCGATCGAGTAGAGGTTAATTTTAATCTAGATGAGAACGGAAAACCATTAGGGGTATTCTTTACACAAAGTAAAGAAGCTAACCGCTTAATTGAAGAGTTTATGCTCTTAGCCAACCGTACAGTGGCAGAAAAAATAGGGAAAGTACCTAAAAATCAAAAACCCAAAGTTTTTCCTTATCGTATTCATGATTTACCCGATCCTGATAAATTAGATACCTTATCAGAGTTTATCGCTCGTTTTGGTTATAAAATTAGAACCAGCGGAGGTCAAGCAGCCATATCGAGCTCTATAAACAAACTACTTCATGAAATTCAGGGAAAGAAGGAAGAAAACTTAATTGAAACTATCTCCATTCGAACAATGCAAAAAGCAAGATATTCAACTTATAACATTGGGCACTATGGTTTAGCCTTTGAGTATTACACACACTTTACATCTCCTATCCGTCGTTATCCTGACATGATGGTACATAGACTCCTTACACGTTATTTAAATGGAGAAGCTAGTGCTTCTGAAAAGAAGTATGAAGATCTATGTGACCACTGTTCTGAAATGGAATTAATTGCTAGTAATGCAGAGCGTGCATCCATAAAATATAAACAAGTAGAGTTTATGTCTGATCAATTAGGGAATGAATTTGACGGAGTTATTTCTGGAGTTACCGAATGGGGTATTTATGTTGAAGTCAATGAAAACAAATGCGAAGGAATGATTCCTATTCGAGACTTAGATGATGACTACTACATACTTGACGAGAAAAATTATTGTTTAAGAGGACGTAGAAAAAATAAAGTTTTTGCTCTAGGAGACCCTATCAAGATAAAAGTGGCTAGTGCTAACTTAGAGAAAAAACAATTAGACTTTGCACTAGTCAACAGTAAAGATAGAAACTAGACAGCAAACTAAAGTGATATAATTAATGCCCTTATAATTGAATTTATAAGGGCATTAATTATGTCTGTAAGATGTGGTACTACCAAGATTTAGTCTTTACAACTCATCAGATAAAGAATAAGGTTTTTGAGTCTCATCAAATAACCTATTTTTATTCGGCTTAGTACTCATTTCATATACTAATTCACCACCGTTTTTAATGTCATCGTAAGAGATATAGGCCTTATTGTATTCTTTACCATTTAATTTCACCGATTTTATATAACGCCTTTTATCACTCACCTTGTCAGCTTTTATTATGAGCTGTTTTCCATTTCCTAAATCAACCTTCATAAAAGGAACATAAGGAGCTCCAAAGACATACTCGTTAGAACCAGGACATACAGGATAAAAACCCATACAAGAGAAAATATACCATGCGGACATTTGACCACAATCATCATTTCCGCAAAGTCCATCAATAGAGTTCTTATACATTTTATTCATTATTTCGCGCATCCAATATTGTGACTTCCAAGGTTGTGAAGTCCATGCATAAAGATATGAAATGTGATGACTAGGTTCATTACCATGAACATAATTCCCCATTAATCCCTCTTCTGTTACATCTTCAGTGTTTTCAAAAAACTCAGCTGGTAAATGCATTGTAAAAATCGAATCTAAACGACTTGTAAATACATCATCTCCTCCCATTTTTTCAATCATACCTTTTACATCATGAGGTACGTAAAAAGAATAATTCCATGAATTCCCTTCAATAAATCCTTCACCATGCGTATTCAACAAGCTAAAAGGTTCTTTCCATATACCCTTGCTATCTTTAGGCCGAACAAAATTAGTCTCAGGATCAAACAAATTTCTATAGCTTAAGGCTCTTTGCTTATACTCCTGAGCAACATCCTTCATACCTAATTTTTTTGCTATATTATAGATAGTCCAATCATCGTAAGAGTATTCTAGTGTAATAGAAGCTGCACTACCATTTTTTTCTAAAGGCACATAACCATACTTTCTATACTCCGCTATACCATCATAGTAAGGTACATTAGAGCTGCTAATCATTGCGTTTAATGCTTCTAATTTATCAACCGCAATACCTTTATCTATCGCATCGGCAAGGACTGAAACAGAGTGATACCCAATCATGCACCAATTCTCGTTGCCCATGTGAGACCAAACAGGTAAAGCTTTATGTACGCTTTGATTATAGTGGGCTAACATAGATTGAATAATATCCTGACTTCTATCTCTATTTATTAAGTTAAACAAAGGATGTAATGCTCTATAGGTATCCCAAACAGAAAAAACAGTATAGTTTGTAAAATCTTCGGCTTGATGTAAATTATGATCAATTCCACGATACATACCATCCACATCCATATACACTGATGGATTTATCATTGTATGATATAAAGAGGTATAAAACATCGTTTTCTGGTCTTCCGTTCCATCCATTTCAATGACGGATAATTCTTTATTCCACTTCGCATTAGCGAGAGAAACCAATTCATCAAAAGATTTATCTTTTGTTTCTGCCTTTAAGTTCTTTAGCGCTCCCTCTGTACTTACAGCAGATAATGCAACACGTATTTCCAATTCTGGATTTTCATTTTCCTCAAATTCAAAATGAGTAATAATCCCTCTTCCTCCCATTTCAGGAAAATTGTTATATAAATCAAATTTCCTCCAAAACCCTACATACTTTGGTTTTTCCACATCACGGTATCCAAAACTTTTGATGGGTTGAGAAAGCTCTATTGCAAAATAGGTATAGTTTACTCTAGACCAACCATTAGTTATTCTATAACCTGTTAATAAAGTATCATTTTCAACTCTCAGTTGAGACCACAACACCTTTCCATCGTAGTTATAAATACCTGCAGCTAAATCTATTATGAGTTTTTTATCCTCCCCTTGAGGGTACGTATATTTGTGTATACCAGCTCTTTCTGTCGCAGTAAGCTGTGCTCTCACCTTGTAGTCATCTAGTTCAACCTCATAATAACCGGGTTTAGCAAACTCTTTTTCATGAGAATACCTAGAACGATATCCCGCATCAGGATTATCTGCAGTTCCTGGATTAAGTTTTAATTCCCCAGTAACTGGCATAATTAAAATATCTCCTAAATCTGAGTGTCCAGTTCCACTAAGATGGGTATGACTAAAACCTACAATAGTAGTATCATCATACTGATATCCTGCACAATACTTATATACATCACCTGTATAAACACCATTAACACTATGAGGTATTGTATCCGTATCTGGACTTAATTGTACAATCCCATGTGGAACACAAGCACCAGGAAACGTATGTCCCATCTTAACCGTTCCAATCATAGGATTTACAAATGATGTTAATTCTTGGGCTTTCATTTGAATACTACATAAAAGTAAAATGAAAATGAATAAGTGTTTTTTCATGTTTTTGTTTATTTCTTTTTTGTTCAGTTATGATCAACAATGAACTACTACATATATTATTTAATATCTAAAGGGTATTCATCAAAAGCATATAAAATAGTAGATAAATATCTTTCCCCCGTATCAGGAAGTAGTACAACAATTGTTTTCCCCTGATTCTCTTCTCGCTTAGCTAGTTCTTGAGCCGCAAAAAGTGCAGCCCCAGACGATATACCAACCATTAAACCCTCCTTTTGAGCTACCTCACGACTCGTTGCTATAGCCTCATCATCGCCTACAGGAAAAATCTCATCTACTACTGAGTTATCATAAATTTTCGGAACAAAACCTGCACCAATACCTTGTAGCTTATGAGGTCCTGATTCCCCTCCCGATAAAACGGGTGACCCTTGAGGTTCAACAGCAACAATTTTTATGTCTTTATTCTTTTCTTTTAAGGCCTTACCCACACCACTGATGGTTCCTCCAGTACCAACTCCTGCAACAAATAAATCAACATTTCCTTTTGTATCCGACCAAATTTCTGGACCTGTAGTTTTATAATGTATCGCAGGATTTGCAGGGTTTTCAAATTGCTGAAGTATAACAGAACCCTTTATCTCTTTTTGTAAATCTTCGGCTTTTTGGATTGCTCCTTTCATGCCTTTTGCGCCAGGTGTTAATTCTACTTTTGCACCTAAGGCTTTCACTAAATTCCTGCGTTCAACACTCATCGTGTCAGGCATAGTTAAAATTAACTTATATCCTTTAGCTGCAGAAACAAAAGCTAATCCAATCCCAGTGTTACCACTTGTAGGCTCTATTATAGTAGCTCCTGGCTTTAAGACCCCATTATTCTCAGCGTTCTCTATCATAGAAAGAGCCACTCTATCTTTTACACTACCTAATGGATTAAAATACTCTATTTTAGCAAGAAGTTTAGCATTCAATTTTTTCCCTTTGCTAAAATTATTCAGTTCCATTAAAGGTGTACCCCCTACTAACTCGGTTAGGTTTTTTGCTATCTTACTCATAGGTGTTTATTTTTAATGATTGTTTTATAGATAAAATCAAAGATACTAAGATTACCCAACCTTAATTACAAAATCAGCTAATTTTGAAGGTCTATAATCTATTTATAGATGATTATTTGTTATCTTTGTCACCTTATAGATTGTAACCTATCGAGTTATCATAATGAATACAGCAGATTTCACCTCCATTATTACAAAAACAGTTGATGAATTATCAAAAAGCGAATCTTATCAAAACCTATTTCATCAACATAAAGATGGAGAGCCTTTACCATCGTCAAAAATATTATATAAAGTCATTGAGCTGTTACGTTCTATTCTGTTTCCAGGATATTATGGTAACTCAACAGTCAACAGCAGAACACTAAAATATCATATTGGAACAAACGTAGAACACCTATTTGATTTACTAAGCGACCAAATACTTGCAGGTATCTGCTTTGAAAAGGGAAAAGATTGCTTTGAAACCATTGAAACCAAAAGAAAAACAGCTTCTACACTGGCGGCCAAATTCATTGCAACTTTGCCTTCAATGAGACAGATACTATCGACTGATGTAAAAGCAGCCTATGATGGAGACCCTGCGGCTAAAAGTATTGGCGAAGTTATTTTTTGCTACCCTGCTATAAAAGCGATTAGTAACTACCGTATAGCACATGAACTGCTTAGGTTAGACATACCATTAATTCCAAGAATTATTACTGAAATGGCCCATAGTGAAACAGGAATTGATATTCACCCTGGAGCAAAAATAGGCAGTCATTTTACTATAGACCACGGCACTGGAGTAGTTATAGGAGAAACATGTATTATAGGAAACCATGTAAAGCTATATCAAGGGGTAACATTAGGTGCTAAAAGCTTTCCATTAAATGAGGAAGGACAACCTATAAAAGGAATTTTAAGACATCCTATATTAGAGGATTTTGTTATTGTATACTCCAATGCAACAATTTTAGGACGTATTACAATTGGTCAAGGGGCTGTTGTTGGAGGAAACATTTGGGTTACTGAAGATGTACCACCTAACGAGCGCATTGTACAGGTTAAGAAAAACGATTAATTTAATAAAACATTCACTATAAATCAATGAATACTTCATTTCCAATGATTGCAAAAACGTTCCAAGGTTTGGAAGAGGTTTTAGCAAAAGAACTTACTCAAATAGGAGCATCTAGCATTGAATTAGGCCGACGTATGGTCTCTTTCTCTGGAGATAAGGAAACTCTTTATCGTGCCAACTTCTGTTTACGAACTGCTATACGTGTTTTGATTCCCATCCATGAATTCACTGCTGAAAATCCAGATCAAGTCTATAATGAAATTAAGGCTATGGATTGGAGTCAATATTTAAACACTAGAAAATCATTTGCTATAGACTCCGTTGTTTTTAGTGAAAAGTTTAGACACTCTAAATTTGTTGCATATAGAGTAAAAGATGCTATTGTAGATCACTTTAGAGAGCGTGAAGGAAAACGTCCGTCGGTACGCATTAACAACCCTGATTTATCACTTAATATTCACATTGCTGATACTACTTGTACACTTTCGCTTGATTCTTCTGGAGAGTCACTTCACCGAAGAGGTTATAGACAAGAGGCCACTATTGCACCATTGAATGAAATTTTAGCCGCTGGTATCATTTTACTAACAGGGTGGAAAGGAGATTGCGATTTTATTGATCCAATGTGTGGATCGGGAACTTTTCCAATTGAAGCTGCACTGATAGCACGTAATATTTCACCCGGTATTTTCAGAAAACAATTCGCCTTTGAAAAATGGGCTGACTTTGATCAAGACTTATTCGACTCAATATACAATGATGATAGCCAAGAAAGGGACTTTAATCATAAAATATATGCCTACGATATAGATCCTAAAGCGGTTGAAATTGCTATTCAAAATGCTAAAATGGCGGGTGCAATAAAAGATATTGAATTTAAAACTCAATCTTTTCAACACTTTGAACAGCCTGAGCAAAAATCAATTTTAATAACTAACCCACCTTATGGAGAAAGAATTGCTCCTAGAGATTTAGAAGGACTCTACAACATGATTGGGGAAAGACTAAAACATGCTTTTACAGGAGGTGAAGCTTGGGTTTTATCTTACAAAGAGGAGTGTTTTGATAGTATTGGACTAAAACCTAGTGGAAGAATGAAGCTCTTTAATGGTCCACTAGAGTGTGAGCTTAGAAAATATGAAATTTTTGACGGTAGTTACAAGGGTTTTCGTGAGGATGGAGGCAAGAGAACGTCTTTTAAAAAGAAAAAATACTTCTCCTCTAATTCTGACAGAAAAGGAGGGAGACCACAACAAAAAAACAGATCCAATAAAAACAGTTATCAATCAAATAGAGGAAAAAGAAGAGACTATGAAAATTAAAAAACAGTTATTCTGTCTTTTATTTATTTTAACCAGTACCTTTTTATCTGCACAAGATTTAAAGACCCCTACATTGAGTCATCTAATCCCCGGAGGAAGCAATTATCTTGCTGTGGAAAATTTATACTCCATCAGCTGGTGGGGTGATTTCTATATTATTCCCTCTCATGAACAACTAAACATACACCAGGCAAGCACGGGAGAGAAAAACCTCATTATAACTAAAGACTCACTAAACTCTAACTTACCAGAAGAGGATCATACATCAAGCATGTATAGGGTTTCGCTACCTTGGGCAAAAGAAAAAAAATTGCTTATTAAAAACAGTGATACTTATATTATATACGATTGGGAAAACAGAAAGTTGGTAAGAAAAATAAACTTTCCTAAAAGCTCTGAAAATATTGACTTTCACACCACAAGTAGAAATGTGGCTTATACTATTAAAAACAACTTATACGTAAATGATAAAAGAATAACAGTAGAGCCCGAAGGTGTTGTTTGTGGAAAAAGTGTTCATCAACAAGAATTTGGAATTAACAAAGGTACATTTTGGAGTCCTAAAGGAAATCTTTTAGCATATTACAAAATGGATGAAAGAATGGTAACCACCTATCCACAAGTGGATGTTACTACTCGCATTAGTACTGTTAATAATGTTCACTATCCTATGGCTGGAATGAAAAGCCATAAGGTGTATGTGGGCATATATAATGTAACCTCTGATCAGTTTATTTATCTTAACACAGGAGACCCAACCGATAGATATTTCACCAACATAAGCTGGAGTCCTGATGAAAAGTATCTCTATCTTATTGAATTAAACAGGGCTCAAAACGCAGCAAAGCTGTGTCAATATGATGCTCACACAGGAAATCTCGTCAAAGTATTAGTAGAGGAATCTCATTCTAAATATGTAGAACCCCAAAACCCGATAAGCTTTCTTCCATGGGATAGTAGTTTATTTATTTATCAGAGTGAAAAAAGTGGATTTAATCACCTCTATTTGTATAACACAAATGGAGAACTAATAAGACAACTCACTACGGGAGATTGGTTGGTACAAGAATTAATTGGGTACAATACTAAACGAAAAGAAATTATTTATCGTAGTACTGAAATTTCTCCTTTAGAGTCGCATATATATAGTGTAAATGGAAAAGGTGAGCGTAAATTATTAAATGAAGAAGAGGGGGTACACAATGCCCTTCTAAGTGAATCTGGAGATTTTTTCATTGACTATTATAGTAATCCTGCATCTCCTAGATCTATTGAATGTGTTTCACTTACAAAAAAGGAAAAACACACATTACTTAAAGCCAAAAACCCGCTTGATGGATACTTAGAGCCTACCATAGAAGTAGATACTCTATTAGCTGCAGATAACAAAACGCCTTTATACTATCGGATGGTTAAACCTGCAAATTTTGACCCTAACAAGAAGTATCCTGTTGTTATTTACGTTTATGGCGGTCCACATGCACAAATGATTACCAAAAGTTGGCAATGGGGAACTAGAGGTTGGGATATATATATGGCTAATAAAGGATACATTGTTTTTACCCTTGACAACAGGGGGAGTGATAATAGAGGGTTAAACTTCGAAAATTGCACCCACAGACAATTAGGTATTTTAGAAACCGAAGATCAAATAAAAGGTATTGAATGGTTAACACAGCAATCCTTTATTGACTCTTCAAGAATAGGAGTCCATGGCTGGAGTTATGGAGGACACATGACGCTATCACTATTGTTGAGACATCCAGACCTTGTTAAAGTGGGAGTAGCTGGAGGACCAGTAGTAGATTGGTCATACTATGAAATAATGTATGGAGAACGCTATATGGACAGCCCACAAAGTAATCCTGAAGGGTACGCAAAGACAAATATGAAAAACTTTGCTGATAACCTAAAGGGCAAACTATTAATCATACATGGTGGTATTGATGGTATATGTGTTCCTCAACACACTTACTCCTTTTTAAATGCTTGTATAAATGCAGGAACTTATCCAGACTTATTTATTTATCCTAATCACGAACATAATGTTATTGGCAAAGATAGAGTCCATCTGCATGAAAAGATAACAAGATATTTTGAAAATAATTTATAACTATATATTCGTTTTATAACTAAATTAATTATGAGACTTTTACTATTAGGTTCTGGCGGTCGTGAACACGCACTAGCTTGGAAAATTGCACAAAGCCCCACTTTGAAAAAACTATTCATAGCCCCTGGTAATCCAGGAACTGCTACTGTAGGAGAGAACGTAAATCTCTCAATCACTGATTTTGAAACAGTGAAAAAATGGAGTTTAGAGAATAAAATAGATATGGTTGTTGTAGGGCCAGAAGACCCTTTAGTAAAAGGTATCTATGATGCTTTTCAAAACGATAATAAAACGAAACACATTGCAGTTATAGGCCCATCCAAAGATGCAGCACAACTTGAAGGAAGTAAAGAGTTTGCAAAAGCTTTTATGCAACGGCATAATATTCCTACAGCTAAGTATAAAAGTGTTACCAAAGACAATATAGAGGAGGGACTTTCATTCCTTCACTCATTGGAAGCACCGTATGTACTTAAAGCAGATGGTTTGTGTGCTGGCAAAGGAGTTTTAATTATAGACACACTCGAAGAAGCTGAAAAGGAACTAAATGAAATGCTATCAGGTCGTTTTGGTGACGCAAGCCAAACTGTAGTTATTGAGGAGTTTCTATCAGGTATAGAATGTTCTGTTTTTGTGTTATCTGATGGAACAAATTACAAAATACTACCTGTAGCTAAGGACTACAAACGAATAGGTGAAGGAGATACAGGCTTAAACACTGGAGGCATGGGAAGTATTACACCCGTTCCATTTGCCGATGAAACCTATATGGAAAAAGTGAGAGAACGCATCATTGAACCTACTGTAAAAGGACTCAAAAAAGACAATCTTATCTACAAGGGATTCATATTTATTGGTCTTATTAAAGTAAATAATGAGCCTTATGTAATAGAATACAATGTTCGCATGGGTGATCCAGAAACAGAAAGTGTAGTTCTTCGAATTAAAAGTGATTTGCTCGACCTACTAAAAGGAGTCGCTAATGAAAATCTAAAAACAAAAGAAATAGAACTAGATAAAAGATCTGCTGCTTGTGTTGTGATGGTCAGCGGAGGCTACCCTGAAGAATTCCAAAAAGGATTTGCTATTAAAGGACTAGAAAAAGCCGCTAACTATCCAGATAGTTTTATTTTTCATGCAGGGACCAAAACAAAAGAGGAAAACATTGTAACTAATGGAGGCAGAGTTCTTGCAATCTCTTCTTATGGAGATAACAAGGAACAAGCATTAGCAAACAGCTATAAGTTAGCACAAGAATTAAACTTTGAAGGCAAATACTATAGAGAAGATTTAGGCTTCGATTTATAAAACAAAACCATTAATAACGTGAGGGGAAATCCATTACAAAAGAGAAAAAACTTAGGACGCTCAATATTTGGCATCTCATTACTTGTCTCAGGACTTTTCTGGGTTGCTGCCCTTTTTTTCTCTCCCCCTCCACTTCCTACAACAAGTTATTTACCTGATTTCTTTCACAAAATACCTTTTGAAGTATCAAAAGGTGTTGCTTTAGGTATCTATCTAACCCTAGGATATTTACTAATTCCTCTAAACAACAAGTTTGGACTTATACAGATAAAAGCATCTTTGCAAACTTCTGTTTTTTTCTTTTTTATATCAGCCTGCCCAAATTTACAAAAAATCCAATTTGGAGCAATTCTTCCATTCTTTCTTTTGGGTAGTCTTTATACCCTTTTTAAAAGTTATCAAGTCAAAGAGTCGAGTAGTAACCTATTCCGTGCTTTTCTATACCTTGGCTTAGCTAGTTTATTTATTCCACAACTTTTATTTCTAGTTCCTATACTTCTTCTTGCAGCTATCACTCTTCAAACATTAACTGTTCGCAGTTTTTTTGCCTCCCTATTTGGTTATTTACTTCCCTATTGGTTTCTATTTACTTTTGCATTTGTTACACAACAAATGGACTTTTTTTATGACCCCATCAAAGAAGCAGTTAGATGGTATCCAGACCAAATAGACTTAGCTATTGGGATTGGACCTCTGTTAACTACTCTTTATATTATAATTATGTTTACTGCAAGTACTATATATTATCTAATTACAAGACATAGAAGCAAATTAAGTACTCGCGCATTTTTAAGTGTTATTATTACTATATCATTAGCTCTTTTATTACTTATTATCTTACAGCCTATTCATCTATCAACACTATTTCCTAGTCTGTTAATTGGAGTTAGTATTCTAGTAGCACACTTCTTTGCTTTAACTAAAGGTAAAGTGGCTAACACATTCTTTGCTTTTTCAGCTATTGGATTGTTAGCTATTTTTATATTTAATTTATGGACACATTTATAGCCTTTTTAATTGATTGGGGTTATTGGGGGATGTTTATTGCTTCTCTTTTAGCTGGATCTGCATTTCCTTTTAGCTCGGAGGTTATTCTGCTGGGCTTGCTACACCCATCTATTGGATTAAATGCAACATTATGCGTACTCACAGCAACAATAGGAAATACTTTAGGTGGTATGACATGCTATTCTATTGGAAGGGCAGGAAAATTGGAATGGATAAAAAAAATATTCAAGGTTTCAGAACAGCGACTTCAAAGCATGGTGAAGTTTCTCAATAAAAGAAGTGCATTCATGGCTTTTTTTACATTTTTGCCAGGATTGGGTACAGTAATAGCCATTACCTTAGGGTTTCTGAGAAGCCACATTGGAGTAGTTATTATTAGTATGTTTACTGGTAAACTTTCAAGATATATTGTTGTAGCTATGGCTGCAAAAGGAATATTTTCGTATTTTGCCTAATATGGACAAGAAAAACATTATAGTTAAGGAAACGGATGATGGTAGCAAAACATTTTTTGTTCCTTCATTAGACGAACACTATCACTCTGTAAAAGGCGCATATACAGAGTCTAAACACATATATATAGACTACGGATTTAATTCTTTTAATCTAAAGAAACTATCTGTTTTAGAAATAGGTTTTGGAACAGGATTAAACACATATCTTACAGCTATAGAGGCTGAAAAAAGAGAGATAAAAACAGACTATACTACTCTAGAAAAGTATCCATTAAGTTGGAGCGAAATAAATCAACTAAACGAAAAACCAAACGATTTATACCAAACCATTCATACCAGCTCTTGGAATCATACGATCAAACTAAGTCCTAAATTCTCTTTGCTAAAGATACAAGCGGATTATACAAAAGAAATATTCAACTTACCAGAAGCAAACTTCGATTTGGTTTATTTTGATGCTTTTGCTCCAGAAAAACAACCCAATATGTGGCAAGAAGAACTATTTCAACGTCTTTATGTTATTATGAAACCCAATAGTAGGTTAACAACCTATTGCGTTAAAGGAGCAATAAGAAGAATGATGCAACGATGTGGGTTTGAGGTTAAAAGACTACCAGGACCTCCTGGAGGTAAAAGACAAATTCTATGTGCCATAAAAAATGAATAAAACAAAATATGAATAAAATAATTTTCACTCTATTTACTAGTCTTCTATTATTAGGAGCTTCTTGCTCATCACCACAAAAGAAGAGTGCTACACAAATTACAGTTACCATAGAACCAATACGCTACTTTGCGGAAGTTTTAGTGGGAGATTTGTATAAAGTTTCTTGCATGGTTCCTAAAGGGGCTAGTCCAGAAACTTATGATCCAACCCCACAACAGCTAATTGATTTAACACATAGTCAAGCCTTATTTTATACTGGATATTTAGGTTTTGAGCAGTTATGGATTGATCGATTACAAAGTAATGCCCCTGAAACTCGATTTTTTAATCTATCTAAGCAAATCGATTTAATACATGAAGGAGTAATGGAGCATCATGGACATCAACACTTAGGTGGTATTGAACCTCACCTATGGAATTCCCCTAAAAATGCCCTTGTCCTAATTGAGAACATTTATAATGCTTTATGTTCTTTGGACTCAACTCATATAGAACACTATAAATTAAACTACGAAAAAGAGAAACAAAGAATTATAGAAACTGATCAAAAGATAAAATCTATATTATCGCAACCTGGTACATCTAAAAGCTTCATGATTTATCACCCTGCTTTAACCTATTTTGCTCAAGCCTATAATCTAACACAACTGAGTATAGAAGAAGAAGGAAAAGAACCTTCACCAAGTCAACTCAAAAAGTTATTAGACCAAGCGACAGAATATCAAGTGAAAATAATATTTATTCAACCCGAGTTTGATATAAAGAATGCAAAAATGATAGCTAATGAAATTGGAGCTAAGATTGTTCCAATTAACCCCCTCTCTTATAATTGGCATGAAGAGATGATCAATGTAGCTAAAGCTTTAAATTAACGTCAATAGATTAAAGGTGTATGCTCACAGAAAAAGAAAATAAAGGAGAGAAACTTGTTAGAATAAATAAACTAGATGCTTTTTATGATAATAAAAGAGTACTTCATGATGTAGATCTTACAATTTACAAGAATGACTTTTTAGGTATTATAGGTCCTAATGGAGGAGGAAAAACCACCTTGATTCGATGCATCCTTGGGCTACACAATCAATTTACTGGAACTATAAGTTACTTCAAAAATAATGAACCCACAAAAAAACTGACTCTAGGGTATCTTCCTCAATACAATAGCATCGATAAAAACTTCCCTATTTCGGTTCAAGAGGTTATTGCATCAGGATTAAGTGTTACTCTATCCTTAACAGAAAGAATAAGCCCTTCACATTGGCAAAAGGTTATGAATGTTATTGAACAAATGGGACTGACAGAGTTTCAAAATAGACCCATTGGAAAACTTAGTGGAGGTCAATTACAACGCACTTTATTAGGAAGAGCTATCGTTTCTAATCCTGATCTTCTCATTTTAGATGAACCTAGCACCTATATTGATAGAGAATTTGAATCAAAACTATACGAATTGCTACAAAGCATAAATAAGCAATGTGCTATTGTACTCGTTAGCCACGACATTGGTACAGTATTACAACAAGTTAAATCAATAGCTTGTGTAAATGAGAATTTAGATTACCACCCAGATACCGAAATTTCAAATCAGTGGTTAGAGGAAAAGTTTCATTGCCCCATAGAGCTACTCGGGCATGGGAACATACCCCATAGAGTACTTAAAAATCACACTTAAATTTCAGATAATAAGATGTTTATATTTATTAATATATATAAAGAATTCTACGATCTATCGTATTTTTCAAGTTCTTATTCCCTAACTTTAACACAATTCATTATCTTTGTACAATTCAAAAACACACTACGCACTAACACATGAAGCAAATGAAACAATATAAAAGAATAAACAACCTAACTGGTTGGGTAGTCTTTCTTATCGCTGCAACGGTTTACTGTTTAACCATTGAGCCCACAGCGAGTTTTTGGGACTGTGGAGAATTCATAACATCAGCATACAAATTAGAGGTAGGTCACCCTCCAGGTGCTCCTTTTTTTATGTTAACTGCTAACTTTTTCACTCAATTTGTTAATGACCCTTCTCTTGTAGCCAAAATGGTAAATTACATGAGCGCCTTAATGAGTGGTGCTTGTATACTTTTTCTTTTTTGGTCAATTACTCATCTTGTGAAAAAGTTAGTGGTAAAAGATAAACAAGCTACTATATCGACAGCTCAAGTTATTACTATCATGGGAAGTGGTTTAGTAGGAGCTCTAGCTTATACTTTTAGCGACACCTTTTGGTTTAGTGCTGTTGAGGGAGAAGTTTATGCTTATTCTTCCCTCTTTACAGCTGTTGTTTTTTGGTTAATTTTAAAGTGGGAAGAAGTGGCCGATCAACCCCATTCTGATAAATGGCTTATTTTAATAGCTTACCTTACAGGATTAAGTATAGGAGTTCATCTACTGAACTTATTATGTCTTCCTGCCATTGTTCTAGTCTATTATTTCAAAAAGAACCCAAATGCCAACTTCAAAGGTTCAGTTTTAGCTTTAATAACTTCTGCTGTACTGGTAGCCATCGTTCTATACGGTATGGTTCCTGGTGTTGTAAAAGTAGGTGGATGGTTCGAGCTCTTTTTTGTAAACACACTAGGACTCTCGTTTAACTCAGGAGTTATTGCCTATCTCATTATACTAGCATCCATATTAATATGGGGGATATACGAAAGCTATACTCAAAAGAGTATAACAAGAATGAATATTTCTTTTTTACTAACTATAGCACTTGTTGGTATCCCTTTTTATGGGCACGGTATAACAAGTATAATTATAGGTATAATAGTATTGGGGGCTCTAGCTTTTTATTTATTCAGTGATAGTATTAATGAAAAATATAAGGTTTCATCTCGTGTACTCAACACTTCTTTGCTTTGTGTAATGATGATCTTAATTGGGTATTCATCTTATTCCTTAATTGTGATCCGTTCAATAGCAAACCCTCCTATGGATCAAAATTCCCCAGAAGATATTTTTACTTTAGGTGAGTATCTGGGTAGAGAACAATATGGAACACGTCCTTTATTTTATGGACAAACTTATGCATCAAAAGTAGCATTGGACATTAAAGATGGATATTGTGTACCACGTCAAAAATTAGAAACCACAAAGTTTGTAAGGAAAGAAAAAACGAATTCTGATGAGAAAGACGTATATATTGAAAAAACAGGACGTATAGAATATGAGTATGCTCAAAATATGCTCTTCCCTCGAATGTATAGTAGCCAACACGCTGACTATTATCAACGGTGGATGTCCATTAAAGGAACGGAGGTTATATACGATCAGTGTGGAGAACCTATCACTTTAACCATACCAACTGCTTGGGAAAATATAAAGTTCTTCTTCTCATACCAACTTAACTTTATGTATTGGCGCTATTTCCTATGGAATTTTGTGGGTCGTCAAAACGACATTCAAGGACATGGAGAAATGGAGCATGGCAATTGGATTACAGGCATCTCCTTTATTGATAATTTCCTAGTAGGAAATCAAGAGCTACTACCTAAAGAATTAAAAGAAAATAAGGGCCGTAATGTATATTATGGGTTGCCCTTAATTTTAGGTTTGATAGGACTATTCTGGCAAGCTTATAGAGGTAATAGAGGAGCTAAACAATTTTGGGTGGTTTTCTTTTTATTCTTTATGACAGGAATAGCTATCGTGCTTTACTTAAACCAAACACCGATGCAACCTAGAGAGCGAGACTATGCTTACGCAGGTTCATTCTATGCTTTTGCTATTTGGATTGGTATGGGCGTAGCTGGAATAGCACGATTACTTAACAATCACATGAAGCTAAATAAAACAGTATCTGCAAGTATTGCAACTGTTGTCTGCTTATTAGTCCCCATACAAATGGCTAGTCAAACTTGGGACGACCATGACCGATCAAACCGTTATGTAGCTAGAGATTTTGGCCAAAATTACTTAATGACTTTACAAGAGGAAGGTAATCCTATAATTTTCACAAATGGAGATAATGATACCTTCCCATTGTGGTACAACCATGAAGTGGAAGGCTTCCGAACAGATGCAAGAACATGTAACTTAAGTTATTTGCAAACTGACTGGTATATTGATCAAATGAAAAGACCAGCATACAATTCTCCTTCGCTTCCTATTACTTGGGACCGGATTGAATACATTGAGGGAACCAACGAATACATTCCTATTCGTCCTGAATTCAAGAATCAATTGAATAGCCTATATGAAAAAGCGAGACAAGAGCAAGATAGTCGTCCAGAAGTTCTTGAAGCCTTATATAATGAATTCGGAAAAAACCCATACGAGTTAAAAAACATATTAAAATATTGGGTGCGATCAGATAAAGAAGACTTGAAAGTTATACCTACTGATAGTGTAGTTATAACTATAGACAAAGAAGCGGTACGTAAATCTGGCATGTTAATACCAAAAGCTTTAGGTGATTCTATACCCGATGTTATGTACATCTCATTAAAAGGTAAAAGAGCACTCTACAAAAACGAGCTTATCATGCTTGAAATGTTAGCTGAAGCTAACTGGGAGCGTCCTATTTATATGGCTATCACAGTAGGAAATGAAAATAGAATTAACTTTGACAAACACTTTGTTCAAGAAGGATTAGCCTACAGATTCACTCCATTTAATATGGATGAGTTAGGAGCTAAAATAGATACAGAGAAGATGTATGATAACTTAATGAATAAGTTCAAGTTTGGAGGTATTAATAATCCTAAAGTCTATCTAGATGAAAATACGATGCGCATGTGCTATACGCATCGACGAATCTTTACGTCATTAATAATGGAGCTTCTAAAAGAGAAGCAAAACGATAAAGCACTTAATGCTTTGCTATACTGTGAAGAAATGATACCTAACCAAACGGTTCCGTATGATTTCCAAAATGGTTCTTTACAACTAGCAGAAGCCTTCTATTTATTAGGGAAAATAGAAGAGGGCGATAGAATAGCATCTATACTAGCTGATAAATCAGTTGAGTATGTTACTTGGTATTTAAGTCTCACTCCATATGCTATAGCTGTTTCAGGACGTGAAATAGAATACCATTTAAGTATTCTTCATGCTAATCAACTATTAATGAAGGAGTATAATAAAGAGTTGGCCGAACAGTATGATAATAAACTAAACCAACTTTACGATATTTATACAACTAGGATTAACTTAAAATAAAACGGATGTTAATAGAACAACCCCCTAGAATTTTCCGTGCATTCTATCCTGAGGCTATTTTTAGGATGGATTCAAATGAAAAAGTCATCTATTTGACTTTTGATGATGGCCCAATACCAGAAGTTACCCCATGGGTTTTAGACCTACTTGATCAACATCAAATTAAGGCTACCTTCTTTATGGTGGGAGATAATGTAAGAAAACACCCAGAGGTTTACCAAATGGTTGTTGATAAAGGACATCGTGTTGGCAATCATACCTTTAATCACTTACGTGGATTTGAACACAATGCGGAAAGCTACATTGATAATACAGCAAAAGCTAAGGAGCTTATCAATAGTCATTTGTTTCGTCCACCACACGGTCAGCTAAAGCCCAAACAGTACAAAGCACTAAAAGAGGCTTATACCATTGTTATGTGGGATTTAGTAACACGGGACTATAGTAAAATTGTAGATGGCCCTGGTGTATTTAAGAATGTAGTAAAATACACTCGTAATGGATCAATAGTGACTTTCCATGACTCCTTACGATCATGGAATAAAGGTAACTTACAATATGCCTTACCTCGATCCATTGAGTATTGGAAACAAGAAGGCTATGAGTTCAGACTTCTCTAAAATAGACATTACAAATAAAATAAAAGCCGAGGCCCAACGTCTCGGCTTTTCTGCTTGTGGTATAGCCTCAGCTGAGCATGTTGAGTCTTTACATCAGACCGCATATATGAGTTGGTTAACAAACAACTATCATGCAGAGATGCATTACATGCAAAAGAATATAGAAAAAAGACTAAACCCTCAACTTCTTTGTGAAGGAACTCAGAGCATAATATCGCTCGCATTAAATTACTATCCAATAGAAAAGCAGTGTACTAATTCATATCAAATTTCATGGTATGCGTATGGTAAGGATTATCATCTTGTCATGAAAGATAAACTGTACCAGCTTTTTGACTACATCAATAATACATTACATCCCATTGAAGGGAGAGTGTTTTGTGATACAGCACCTGTTTTAGAAAGATTTTGGGCTTGGAAGGCAGGATTGGGATGGATAGGAAAAAACAATCAACTTATCATCCCATACCAAGGATCGTGTTTCTTTTTAGGTGAGCTTTTCATCAATATTGAATTAGACTATGATTCCCCACAAACTAATCGTTGTGGACACTGTACTAAATGCATAGATGCATGTCCTACACAAGCATTACAGGCTCCATTTTTATTAGATAGCAGAAAGTGCTTATCCTATTTAACAATAGAAAATAGAGGAGAGATACCCCAAGAGTTTCATAGTGCACTAGGAAATCGAATTTATGGTTGTGATGAATGCCAAAAAGCATGTCCATGGAATTCAAAATCACCTACTACCACCATTGAGGATTTCAATCCATCAACTTCCTTACTTAAATCAGACAATAACTCATGGAATTCACTCACTGAGTCTGATTACCAAAAACTCTTCAGAAAAAGTGCAGTTAAGCGAGCAAAATATAAAGGATTAATGCGGAACATTGAGATTGCTAAGAAAAATTCTAAATGAATTTCATAGGATACTATCATTAAAAGAACTGCAACAACAAATAATACTCTTTAAAAATAAAATCAAACTAAGATTTTCTCACCAAGTATCGATATCCAAAACGGCAATACAAACATTTATTACAATCACAATATTTTTTCTGCAACTGAATCAGTCCTTGAGAGTCAGCTGCGGTATGAACTGGAACACCAGCTCCATCCCATGAACGCGTAATTCGATTATCCTCTGCTTTTAGTTGCTCTAATAAAGCCTGTGCTCTCTCTTTATAACAACTTTGATTGTGATACTCTCCATATGCAAATAGATAAGACACAATCGTATTGATTAATAACAAGCGAAGAGATGTTTTACCTAAACACTTTATTTTCATCTTAGATTGCTTACCTAACGAATAATGTGTATCCCAGTAAAGAGAAGTCTGAACCTGCATTCGTTCAAAGAACTCATCGGGGGTATTCAATTCTAATAATTCACTTGCTATACCCTCTTTACTATGACACCAATAGGCTAACTGAGCTAGTCGAATATAAGGAAAATTTCGAGGTCTTAAACGCAAGAAACGCCACCACTCCATCTCCATTTCTTGACAATTAAACTTACTCTTCAAAAACGCATACTCTCTCTGTAGAGCTGAAAAATAGTCATCTTGTATGGATGCATCTTTTAATAACCCTGCTTGTCCTAAAAAAAGAGACTCTAATTGAAATAAGTTATCTCTGTGTTTACAGATAGCTCGAAAAGAAAGCTGATTAGCCCAATATTCAAAAGCATCTCCATTCACTCCAAATCCAAAACTCCTTGCAAGCTGAATAAAAAATGTTTCCCGCCAATTATATTGCCTCTTTTTTAAGCATTGTAACCAGTGATCTACTCGTTCCTCATAACGCTCAATGCATAAAGAGTTCAACCAGGAATGAATCTCCAACTTAGATAAATCAGGTATAACTAAATAACACCTAGGATAGACCTCTTTCTGAAGTAATTCCTTATACCTAGATTCTACTTTCGAAGGAACCTTTAATTCTACTTGAGGTATTTCATTTCCTGACTTTCGTCTTACTATACAATCTGAGTCAGCTACAACATGTAAAACAACCGAGTCATAACGCTTATCGAATTGATGTTTATGGACAAACCAATCCGAAGCATGCTGATGAATCTCAACATTACCAACCCATAGCAGATGATTAATTTTCAGTTTAGCATTGAAAAAGTCAGGACCCGAATGAATATTAGGCAATCCAGGGTCAATAATTTCTAAATCTAATCCAGTTGTAGTTTTAAGGGGGTACAAGGGGAAAATCTTATGCCTCCAGACATAATGCAAAAGAAGTTCCATGTTAACATAATGTTAATATACCTAGCAAATGTAAGAAAAATATTATCTTTGTCTATAAAGAAAAGGATAATTATAACAGAATAAAAAAACGATCAATATGAAAATAGCAATTATAGGTTACGGAAAAATGGGAAAGGAAATTGAAAAGGTGGCAAAGAAAAGAGGTCACGAAATCGTATCTATTATTGATGTAAAAAATCAAATCGATTTCGACTCAGAAGCCTTTAAAAGTGCTGATGTAGCCATAGAGTTCACCAACCCATCTGTTGCCTACAACAACTACTTAAGAGCCTTTGAAGCGGGCGTAAAGGTAGTCTCTGGTAGTACAGGATGGATTGCAGAACATGGCGATGACATTGAAAAAAGATGTACAAAAGGAGGAAACACCTTGTTCTGGTCTTCTAACTTTAGCTTAGGAGTTGCTATTTTTTCTGCTATTAATAGAAAGCTAGCTAAAATCATGAATCAATTTCCTGATTATGAAGTTAGCTTAAGTGAAACTCATCACATTCATAAATTAGACGCACCAAGTGGAACTGCAATCACACTTGCTGAGGAAATCATTCACTCCCTTGATCGTAAGAAAAGCTGGGTAAATAATAAACCTCAATCAAAAGATCAATTAGAAATTGAGTCCATCAGAGAAGGTGAAGTTCCAGGAATACATAGTATAACGTATGACTCAGCGGAAGATAGTATCAGCATTATCCATAATGCTAAAAATAGAGGAGGATTTGCTTTAGGAGCTGTTATTGCAGCTGAATTCACAGTAAATCATACTGGATTATTGGAGATGAGTGATCTATTTCCTTTTTTATACGAATAAAAAACACAAACTATGAAGCAAGTAAATAAGAAACAATGGATTAAATTCTCTATTGTTATAACACTCTATCTACTTTTTTTACTTTGGGTGAAAAGTTGGTTAGGACTACTCGTTATTCCTTTTATTTTTGATGTATACATCACAAAATTGATACCATGGGGTTGGTGGAAAACATCAAAAAACCCTATCGTACGAAGTATAATGAGTTGGGTAGATGCTATTGTTTTTGCTCTTGTAGCTGTTTACTTTGTTAACATCTACTTATTCCAAAACTATCAGATCCCCTCTTCCTCACTAGAAAAAACAATGCTGGTTGGTGACTTTCTCTATGTTAGTAAAATCAGTTATGGCGCTAGAGTTCCTAACACTCCCTTATCGATGCCATTAGCTCAGCATACCCTTCCTTTTTTTGGTACAAAATCGTACATTGAGTGGCCTCAATGGAAATACAAACGAGTAAAAGGAACAGGAAAAATAAAACAGAATGATATTGTAGTCTTTAATTTCCCTGCAGGCGATACAGTAGCGGTTAACTTCCAACAAACAGACTTCTACTCTCTTGCATACAATGAAGGAAAAAGATTTTATCCCAATAGACTCAATATGGATAGCTTAAGTCGTTGGGATCAAAAAGCAGTGTACGATCTTTATTACAACGCAGGTAGAAAACAAATTATTGAAAACCCTCAAATCTATGGAAAAGTTCAATATCGTCCTGTAGATCGTAGAGAAAATTATGTAAAACGTTGTGTAGGTCTTCCTGGAGACACCCTTCAAATTATTGATGGTGTAGTTCACATTAATAATCATCCAACAGACAAAGCCAAAGGAATTCAAATGAATTACTTTGTACAAACTACAGGTCCTCGTATTACAGAAGAGATGTTCCGTGAATTAGGTATCAGTAAAGAAGATCAATTTTTAATTAGTGATGAAGCTGGATGGATACCCTATTTAACCGATGCTGGATTATCATCGCATGGAAATGAAGGCAAAATGAATCCTGTATATCATCTTCCGCTAACCAAAGAAATGTACAATACACTACAAAATAATAGTAAATTAGTAAGTAAAATAGTAATTGAACCTGAAACCTATTCAGGACAAATGTATCCACAAAATTTATATACCCAGTGGAACCGAAAAGATTACGGTCCACTTTGGATTCCTAAACGGGGTGCTACCATCACACTAACGCCCGACAATATTCCAATCTATGAGCGCTGTATCGTTGCTTATGAGGGAAACACACTTCAATACACTCAAGATGGAATCTATATCAATGGAGAACTCACTAACAGCTATACATTCCAAATGGATTACTATTGGATGATGGGCGATAATAGACACAACTCTTTAGATTCTCGTTATTGGGGTTTTGTTCCAGAAGATCATATAGTGGGTAAACCTCTAGTCGTTTGGTTATCCTTAGATAAGGATAGGGGTTGGTTCGATGGAAAAATACGATGGAATAGACTTTTCAAATGGGTAGGTAACGATTAATGAAAGAAAAAAAGGTGTACATACTTTCTTTACTTGGTGCAATAATTATTGTATTATTGTTAAGGACATTTGTCTGTTCACCTTTTTCCATCCCCTCGCAAGGTATGGAAAACAGTCTTTTAGAAGGAGAGCGAATTTTAGTAAATAAATGGAGCTACGGCCTACGTTCTCCTCTTCTTTCCCTTTTTCCATATCACAGGTGGAACGAATCCTCTATAGAGAAAGAAGACATCGTTGTTTTCAACAATCCAGCCAATATTAAAACAAAAGCTATAGATAGAAAAGAGATTTTCATTAATCGGTGTGCCGCTTTGCCAGGAGACACCCTTTGGGTAGACTCATTATTTCAACCCATCGTATCCGAGACTAACAATCCCGACAAAAAAAATATCTTTGTGTTTGCCAAAGAGAAAATAGAAGAACTCCAAGAAATCCTAGAAGAATTAACCATTGACCCCATAGAAATACTAGGAGAAGATAGCCTAAACTACTATAGTTCATTTAGCCGTTATGAATATTACTTAATTACACAAAAAATCAAAGAGAATACATGGATTCAGTTAGCATCAAAAAATAAAGAAACTTCATATCCTCTCATCATTCCAGGTAAGAATGTATCCATAGAAGTAACCCCTTGGAACAGCACATTACTCAGAAACACTCTCATTTTACATGAGCAACAAAATGCCGAAGTAAAAAACGACACACTATACATAGATTCACAACCAGTAAAAAACTGTACTTTTACAAAAGACTACTACTGGATGAGTAGTAATAACACACTGGGAATATCAGACTCTCGTATTTTTGGATTTGTACCCCACGATCATGTAATAGGCAAAGCATTTTTCATTTGGTTATCCAAAGAACCTAATGGAAGTCCTTTTAGCGGATATCGATGGGATAGAACTTTTACATTGATTCGATAAATTGATTCAAAAACTACCTAAACCTTATTATTTTATATGTCTAACCTCATTGATACTGCTGTTTTAACCTCAGCTTATTTTGGTCCAATACAATATTATAGTAAACTCTATAGATACCCCAATATCCATCTAGAGCAACACGATAACTACATAAAGCAAACTTACCGTAATCGCTGTGTTATATCAGGTCCACAAGGCCCTATAACCTTAACCATACCAACGGCTAAACCCGCAACAAACAAAGTTGAAATGAGAGAGGTAGAGATATCCGACCATGGTAATTGGAGGCACCTTCATTGGAAAGCTATTGAATCATCATATAATAGTACACCTTACTATGAACACTATAAAGATTATTTTCTCCCTTTTTTTGAACAAAAATACCCTCTTCTTTTCCAGTTTAACAATGAATTACAAGAGATTATTTGTTCACTTATAAAAATCAAACCAAACATTCAATACACTTCAACCTACCAGTTTGACTTTGATGAGCATACATTAGATTTGCGTGAGACTATCCACCCTAAAAAAGATCATAAACTACACGACCCTAACTTTAAGATAAAACCCTATTATCAAGTATTTAGTGAACAGACAGGATTTCTCCCCAATCTTAGTATTCTTGATTTACTGTTTCACAAAGGTCCAGAAACCATTTTATATCTTTAATATTAACCAGAATAATAGTTATTTATTCATATAACAAAAAAGACAACTGACTCTCACAGAACACCTCATTAGCTACATCCTGTAGGAACTCAGGTGTTAATGCATCAATATCCTTATAAATATGAGTTAAAGGCTTATAATCATCAAGATGTAAAAAAGCACGTCCCATACCCAAAGCACGACTCTCGTTGTTATCTTCAGCTACACCAAGTTGCCCCATCAGTTGATTTTTTGCCCGAGTTAACTGAAGTGTACTCATTTTATTATTTCTCAACTTAGCTAACTCCTTCAACGTTAAATCAACACAATGATCTCTATTCTTAAAATCAGTCCCAAAATAGATACTAAAAATACCCGCATCAGTAAAAGTCATAATATTCGACTCCACGTTATATACATACCCTCTACGCTCTCTTAACTCAATATTTAATCGACTATTCATTCCTGGTCCACCCAGCACATTATTAAGCAAAGAAAGAGCTACGCGTTTAGGACTCAACATAGGGTAAGAAGGAGCCGCAATCATAACATGTGCCTGATTCGTATCTTTCTTTTTAGCCATTCGTCGAGGAGTGTAACAACGTGGCTTTTGCCTATCTAATAAAACAGGAGCATTAGGAATAGCATCAAAATAAGGCCTTAACACAGCAATCACCTCCTCAAAATCTATGTCACCTAATACAAAGAAAACCATATTTTCAGGTTGATAATAGCGAGACACATACTGCTTAGCATCTAAACTCTGAATTCCACTCAATACGGAAGCATTCCCCAAAATATATCTACCCAAAGGATGAGTATCAAAAATCATTCGTTCAATGTCATCAAAGATTAAATCAGAAGGACTATCTTCATACGATTGAATCTCATCTAAAACCACATCCACCTCCTTATCGATTTCATGTTGTGGAAACGTTGAATTAAAAACAATATCAACAAGCAATTCCACTGCGCGCTCAAAGTGAGCATTTAGAAATGCAGAATAAATCATGGTCTCCTCTTTATTGGTATAAGCATTTAAATCGCCACCCACATTCTCCATTCTATTTAAAATGTGCCAAGCTTTTCGTTTCTGAGTCCCCTTAAAAATTAAATGCTCAACAAAATGAGCCAATCCAGACTCATTCTCCGCTTCATCTCGGGTTCCTGCATTAACAGCAAACCCACAGTAAGTAACCTTAGATGCATTCGATTGATGAATAATTCTGAGACCATTAGGAAGTGTATATCTATTGTAAAACATAACTAGTTCTGATTAGCTGTGAATCACAAAAATACAATAAAACTTATGGTTGTTTCTATTATTATATAGATATTTGTACCACTAAATTGACGCTATAAGCTTTGATGAAAAAAATTGGTGTATTCTGTTCGGCTTCCACTAACATAGAATCTCGTTATTATGATATAGCCCAACAGCTAGGTAAATGGATGGGTGAAAACAACTGTACTTTAGTTTACGGAGGGTCAAAATTGGGTCTTATGGGAGCTATATCTCAGGCTGTTTATCAAAATAAGGGAAGCTTAATTGGGGTTATTCCCTCTCTTTTGCAAAAAACAAACCAAGAGAGTGAGTTACCTCAAGAACGTATATATACACAAAGCTTAAGCGATCGTAAAGATATTCTTTTAGAACAATCAACTGTTTTGATTGCTCTACCAGGAGGAATAGGTACTCTAGATGAAATATTTCATGTAATGGGACAAGCTACTCTTGGTTACCACAATAAAAAAATAATTATTTATAACATTAATGGTTTTTATAATCAATTACTTGATTTTTTAGCAGAACTAAAAGAGAAAGAGTTTATTCGTCAACCCCTATCTACTTATTATATAGCTGTAGATAACTTTGATGATTTAATCTTATTATTGAAATAAAAGCAACCTACATCATGATAAAAGAGATACAAAATTTGTTGAGAAAAGAGGCTGATGCTATCCTTAACATTCCCATTACAGATGAATATGAAAAAGCTGTCAATCTAATAGTCGAACAGATTCATAAGAAAAAAGGTAAACTTGTTACTTCAGGAATGGGAAAAGCCGGACAAATAGCAATGAATATTGCGACTACCTTTTGCTCCACAGGAATACCTGCCGTGTTTTTACATCCTAGTGAAGCTCAACATGGCGATTTAGGTATATTACAAGAAAACGACTTACTTCTGTTAATCTCAAATTCTGGAAAAACGAGAGAAATTATTGAGCTAACCCATTTAGCTCATTATTTAAATCCGAACTTAAAATTTATAGTCATTACAGGTAATACAGAAAGTCCATTAGCTAAAGAAGCTAATGTTTGCTTAGGAACAGGAAATCCCGAAGAGGTCTGTGCATTATCGCTAACACCCACTACATCCACGACAACGATGACAGTTATTGGGGATTTATTGGTTGTACAAACCATGAAACAAACTGGTTTCTCTACTGAAGATTACGCTAAACGACACCATGGAGGCTACTTAGGCGAAAAATCGAGAGGTTTATGCGGAAAGTAATTGGTATTGGTGAAACTATTCTAGATGTGCTATTCAAAGACAACCAACCCGTAGCTGCTGTTCCGGGTGGTTCTGTTTTTAATGGACTTGTTTCTTTAAGTCGATTAGGAGCCCATGTTAGTTTCATTGGAGAGCTTGCTGATGATAAAGTAGGGGCTATCATCTCTGATTTTATGAAACAAAACGATATCAATACGGAATATGTGTATTGGAAACCCAATCAAAAATCACCACTCTCACTCGCTTTTTTAGCTAAAAATAAAGACCCTGAGTTTTTATTCTACAAAGACTATACGCAGCAAAAACTCTATGTAAACCCACCTAAAATAAACGAAAATGACATCGTTATTTTTGGGTCATACTATGCTATTAATCCAGCAATTAGAGAAAAAACCAAAGAAATTCTATTATTAGCAAAAAAAAATAAAGCTATTATTTACTACGATCCTAACTTTAGAAACTCACACAAAAATGAGGCTTTAAAGCTAAATCCTATCTTTATAGAAAACCTCGAGTTTGCAGATATCGTACGAGGTGCAGCCTATGATTTTCAAAACATGTATGAGTTAACCGATGCAGAGAAAATTTATAAAGATAAGGTGTCCTTTTATTGTCCCAACTTTATATATACAGCAGGAAAAAAGCCTATTCAACTACGGACTGCATCCATCTATAAAAGTTATCAGCCACCTGCTATAAACCCAGTCAGCACCATAGGAGCTGGT
>Ga0172377_10000623_pt1 | contig 33952 bp, 19 predicted proteins | sample Pumphouse3metaG_FD_119749 | JGI IMG/M metagenome (GOLD analysis project Ga0172377, IMG submission 119749) | Leachate microbial communities from a municipal landfill in Southern Ontario, Canada - Pumphouse #3 metaG | ecosystem: Engineered > Solid waste > Landfill > Unclassified | place: Canada... | reverse complement strand
TAGCCTATGTTACAGAGACTAATAGAATATACCAATATCAGCAAGGAATATGAATTCCATGATCTGGTGGATCTGGAGGAGAAAGTGGTGGAGCATCCATTATAAAAGTAGAACATCTAATAGATTTAGAGAATTCTGCATTAAAAATAACAGGACAATTAGTATATATTGAAGAAATAAAAGATCTTAGGTACTATGATAGTACATCTTGAAAATCTTTTACAAGAATATATATACAATCAACTCCTCCAGAAGATAAAGGCGGTATATGAATAGATACTTCAGATGAAAAGAAGTACGATAGTACAAATGGAGTAATAATAAACTTACTTCAAATTGTATCAATACTGCAAGACAAAATAAGAAAAGTTGAGTGAGCCTTAGGAAATCAATTAGACTTTGGAGACTTTTCAAATAATCATTATCAAGAATATACTGATTATATTGATCCTGTAGAACCTGTTTATGGTTCGGACACAGAAGAAGATTTTTGAAAATTATCTGATAATCTTCTATCCATTATAGATGAAGTTGAACCAACACAATACAATTCTTTAACTCCTAATGGAAAACACTTATCAATAAAAGGTGGAACATACGCTGAAATGATGGCACATAAAAATGATTTCCTACCTAATGAATTATTGTGGTGTGATGATAAAAAACAATTATGAATTAAAGATAAACGAACAAATAATTTAATACAAATAGGTTCTGTAGGAGGTGATACCCCAGAACCGGATACAGAAACTATGGAACAAATACTAACACAAGTTGTAGGATCTGGACCTAATGTTCAGACAAAAATTGTGGGCATTGAGTTTGGTGATATGACTAATCCTGAACTTACTTATAGGTTAAGTGTAAAAAATGGTGAAATAGATTTACATGATTATAGACTTGATAAAATTAATTTAGCTGGAAATGCACAAACAGTTGTGAGTGGAGAGTATTATTCAAAACCATACTTTCCAATTCTAAGTGATTTTACTGGAAATACAAATTCTCCAATGATTTATATAAATTCTATATATTGTGGAGGAGATAGTACTTCAAAAGATTATAATCCATGTTCACATAACTTTATAGAAATTTCAAATCTAGCAAATATAGATTTAAATCTTAAAGGATTATATTTACATTACACTGAAAAAAATACTGGACAATGAGTATCTTTTCCTTTAAAGGGAATAATTAAAGCTAAGGGAACTTTTTTAATTAGAGGAGCACAATGTTCAGTTATAGATATAAACACTACATATATTAAAGTTCCAACTTATGATATGGAGTGAACAAAAACATCTACTTATAATCCAGATGTTTTAAAATTAACAAACCTAGATTATAATATTTGGGATGAAAAAGGATTAATAAAATTTTCAAATACTTGTTCTTTTTATATTACTGGAGAGGAAACATTAGACCAATATAAAACTAGTATATTAACTGATTTAGCACCATGAAATGCTTCTGGAGTTAAAAAATGATATGTAGATTTAGTTGGGATAGGTACTTATAATGGAACGGCAATGCCTAATGAATTTGCACCTATTCCAAATGTTGGAAAGAAAAACTTATATGTAAGATATCATCCAATGGATTTTATTTCTCAAGCAATAAAAGCGACGACAGCCAGAAAAAATTCTGTAGATTGAACTTATATTGATTTAAGTGTAAATAATTCAAAGTTAGATATTCAAATGTATGTGCCTAAAGCTTCATATGAATCTAAAGACGTATTTTATAATAAAACTAAACTTGTTGATGGCACACCAAATATAATAACTTGTACTTTTGGACAAAATGCACATACAACTAGATGTTTTAATTGGGTATCAAAGGGATATTATGATGAGTATATCTGATTTGCAGATTCTCAAGGAAATTATACAAATGAAAATAAATTTGAATCTTTTAAAACAGGTGATGGTAGACCAACAACTAAAAATTGAGCAAATCCATTATATGATAGAATTAGAGCAATAGCGACAGATGGAATAGCTTTTACAGTTCATAAATTTATAAAAGATTGACCAGAAGTTTCAGAGACTACTGTTATAAAATATAAAGTTGGAAGAGAAGGAGCATGATCAAACGAAAGAACTTTAACTCTTAGAAATAGAGATTCAGTAATAGCTTCAGGATTTAACTTTTTACATGTAACTGACCAACAAGGATTTAATCCAGAAGAATTAGAGACTTGAAGATTAAGTGCAGAATATATAAACAGTGACAAGGTTAATAATAATTATGACTGAGTAGTAAATACTGGAGATCAAACTCAAAACGGAAATAGAATAGGAGAATGAATAGACTATTTCAGAGGTGGAGATATTATTTTAAAAGATAAAGAACAAATGTATGTGGTAGGTAATAATGATTTATCACCAGAAGATATATATGTTCTCGGAGATGGAGGAGACTTAAGCAAAATAAATTCAAGTAACATAACTCTATTTTTTACTTTTGAACATCCTTTTGAAATCCCAGTAAGTTCTACAGGAATTTATATTCCAAGTGTATATAGTTTTGTATATGGAGATACTTACTTTCTAGCAATGAATTCTGAAATATCTTCATTAACAAGTGAATTAATATTTAAAGATCCAATAGGAACAAATATTTATACTGACACTATTAAACCTTGAGCTGAAAGAGATCTTTTACAATTTAATGATGCTAAAATAAAATGAAAAGTAGCTCTTAATCATGAGTCTCCTTTTACTATTATTACAGCTGGAGCCATAATGTCCTTTGTGAAATTAGGTATAGAAGGAGTATTAGAATGAGATCTTACAGTTGAAAGAGGTGGATCTAGAGCAAATACAGTAGGAAATTATTGATTTTCTGAGTTTTTAGAAATTAATGAGTTCTCTATGTGTCTATGTGGGCATAAACATACTTATGCTAATTCACGATATATTAAGGATGATAAATATATGACTATGGAACCTATAGTCTATGATCCTGATTACGATCCTATTGCCGAGACTTATCCCGCATGATATAATGCTTTACCTGAAAGAGAAAAAATGTGTGTTAGATTAAGTAATGATAATACACAACATTATGTAAGATATATTATGAATCAGGCAACTGGTTTTAAATTATCTTCAAATAAAGAACTTCCAGCTAAAAATATTCCTTGATTAATGGAATATTACCCAGTTATATCACAAGTAGAAAATCCTTTAACTAATACAGCTACTGTTAAATTAAATCCTGGACAAATGTTTCCACATTATATTATATGAAATATAGGAAAAGGTAATGAAACAGAAAGTGGAACTATAGTAAGTAACAGAGATAGAATAAAAGGAAATCCTTATAAGATAGTATTAGCAGCATCTCCAACTGTCAATTGAGCATATAAATATAATGTCCCAATTGAAGTAAGTGTTTTAACAAAATCACCTGCAAATGGATCTACTAATCCTACTAATAATATAATTGTAGAAAAATTATAATAATGAAAATTAAACATTATGATACTGATTTACAGAAATGAATTATTGATAGTGTATCTAACTCAAGTGATTTAGAATTAGCTAATCCCGCTTATTTAGATGATCAAGGTAATTCCATTTCTGCAGATCAGGGTTTTACTAAAGTTGCAAATAAACTTAAGCAAATAGAAGATAATTTAGCTTGGATTTATATAAATGGTGCACATGGTGGAGGAGGTGGTCCAGGAACTGGAGGAGAGAGTATTAAAATACAAGTTATAGAAGGAACTACTATTTATACTTCTACAGGTACAGCTAAATTCAATATATTAATTGATAATGGTACTATATCAAGAGCATTTACTATATTAATAAAAGATGTTCGAACTGGAAAAGTATTAACAACTTTAAAAAAATATTCTTTAACAAGAATTCCAATTGAAATATCAGATTTAGAAAGTAATATAGATTTAGAAATAACAGCATATGATTCTGTATTTAATTATGCAATTCCATCATATGTTTCAGTAGTGTATGGAGCAATAAGTTTGACTTTACAAAATATACCTTCTCAAACAATTATTAGAGGTAGTGTATTAAATGTTCCTGCAAACTTTACGTTAAAAAATAACATATTAGGAGCAACATCTTCATTTGTTTTTAAAGTTAATGGCATTACAATTGATGAACAAACTAATATAAATATTTCTCCAAAATCTCTTAATTATAATATTAGAGATATTATATTTAATGGAACAATGTTTCCTTCAGTATATACAGGAGAAAAATTTTATTTTTCTGCTTATGCTTCTACTATATTAAATGGTGTAGAAATAAAATCTAATATAATTACATTTGATACTACTGTTGTTGAGGCTGATAGTTTAGTGATAGTTGTTAATGGTATATCTGAAAATAATACAGATTATAATACAATAACACAATTTACACAAGGTTCACAATTAAACTTTACATATTATCTTAGTTATGCCCCGACAAAATACAATACTTTTAATGTAGATTATAAAGTATACTTAATGTCTGGTCTTAATAAATTATCCGAAGTACCATTAGTTACTGGAAGAATACCAAATATTAATAAAGGAAATACAAATGTGTTCTCTATAAGTACAGTTAATTTGGAAATAAATAATCCTAATGAGTATTTGATGGTTGAATTATTTGCTTCTGCAGTTTCAGATCCTGGAGATTTATCAGCACAACATACAAAATCAGTATATGCAGTAATAACCCAAGCTGAAAAATTAGATTTATATGCAAATAATAATATCCAGACTTTATTAGCTTATTATTCTAGAGTAACTGGTTTTCCAAGTTCTAGTGAAACTTCTTGAAAATATAATTTAAGTTCATCAGGTAGATTTCCTTATAATGATATATTTATAAGTCAATTTCCTAATGGAGTTAATATGTCTTTGCATAAAACAAATGGATATTCTTCAGGATTTTTAAATAATACTGATGGAATTAATAATATACCTGGAATTGTACTAAATGGAGAAGCCTATGCTAATATAGCAGTAGCAGAACAAATGTTTCCTAATTATGCTATTGGTAGTTTTGGATTTTTCCAACCTAAAGGATTCAATATATCTTTTACTTATAAAGCGGAAAGTATGTCAGATACTTCCAGAGTAGTTATGAGTATAGGAAGATATAAAAATGATGTATTAGATTCTGGTATTGAAGTTACACTTGATAATATAATTGTAAAGATAGGGACTGCTGATACATTAACAGTAAAACTTCCACAAAATGAATTAATTACTGTTGATATAGATGTATCTTTATTAGGTTCTGTAGGTTGATATTTTAAGATATATATAAATGGAGTTCTTTCTGCTGTAACTAGAGTAGATCAAAATTCTATTGATTGAACTTTTGAACAAGATTTGTATTTTGGATGTAGAAATAATAATGGAATTTTGAGTAAATATTCAAATATTATTCTTTATGATATAAAATTATATACATCTTCACAATCCGACTTTGCAATTGTACAAAATTATATATCTGCAACTGAACAAGCAAAATTAATAGGTGGACAAATAGATCCATCTTTAGATATTGAATTAAGGTCTAAAAACCTATTTAATGAAGCTGGGACTTGTCTTATATGGGATAATGCAAATAATTCTTTTTATGAAGGAGAACAATTATTCAATATATTAAGTGCTGAAATGGAGACACATACTCCATATCCTCTAGTTATGATAAGAGAAGCAGCTAATTCTCCTACGGAATTTAAAGCTTTTTCTACTGCAATATTTTCTGCAGATCAGAAAGGTGAAATTATGGATAAAACATTTCCTTGTGAAATTGTATTTAAAAATAAATTAGGTGAGGCTTTAATTCAAACTCCTAATGGAGTATCAGCTAGTAATGGAGTGAGAATTGGTCTACAAGGTACCTCATCTCTTTCATATAATGCAAAGAACTTTGAGCTTTATATGGGAAATATGGATGCTGCAGGTAAACCATTATTGTTTCAACCTGTGGATAGTTGGCTCCCAGAAAATGAATTTACCTTAAAAGCAGATGTTATGGATTCTGCACACGTTAATAATGTAGTAATTGGTAAAATAATAAATGGAGAAGTAACTAATTCTACTGGAATTGCAGTAGAACCTTTAGATCCTACACCTCCGATGTTACTTCCCGAATCTACATTTGCAAATGCAGAAATAGCTAATGAAGTAAGAAGTAAAATTAAGCATACATCAGACGGATTTCCTTGTTTAGTCTTTATAGATTTTGCACCAGATAGAATAACTGGAGTAAGAGAAACAAGATTTATGGGAATTTATAATTTTAATTTGGGTAGATTTGCTCATTTTAATTTAGGATTAAAAATACTTACAAATTATACTAAAGCAACTACTGGAGGAATGCCTACCTTAATATCAGATTATTCTGAATTACAAACCCGTTGAAATACATCAGAAAAAGCAGGCGTATATTCTATGGAAGTAAATCAAAATCATTCTGCACAAGGAGCTTTTCAACAAGATGATATGAATATTATCAAGTTTATGGCTGATAGTGTATATTCTAGTCAAGATACTGCAAGATCATATGATGCAGTAAAAACATTCTATACTCAAATGGCAAACATGGCTTTGGCACAGACTCCAAAATACACAATAGATGATTCTGGACAAACACCTACTAAATTAATTCCAGGAGCATATTATAATTATAATGCTGCATACTATAACTTTTCTGAATTAGATCTTCGTATGAATTGGAACAATGCTAATTCTTATTTTATATTAGCACTCTTATTTGGAATGGTTGACTCTATGTGTAAGAACTTAACTTTAAGAAGTTGAGGTGGTAATGTTTGATATACTTCATTTTATGATATGGATACAGCATTTGGACTTAATAATGCTGGGCAAGATATTGTAGAATATTGAGCACATCTTCATAGATGATATAATACACAAGCTGCTGATACTGGAATTACAAGTTTTACATTAGAGAAAAATTATAATAATTTAAATCCAGAAGGCATAAAACAATTCTTTGCTTCTACATGAAATAGAATATGAGAAGTCTTAGAAAATTTACCTATTAGAGATAGTGGTGGATTATCTACAGATAGAACTACATTAGAAAAAACATATGCTAATTTAAGATTAAATTTATTTCCTGATCCTGATGCTTTTATAGATAAATATTATAAAGGTTATACAGAACAGACTGGATCTATAATGTTTAACTATGATTATAAAGTTAAATATTTAAAAGTTGCACAAACATATAACAATGTTAGCGGACAATTTGAAGATACTACAGACTTTTCTCAATTAAAATTCTTACATGGTAATCGAGTTATTCATGTTAAAGATTGATTTAAGAAAAGAGTTTTGTTTTTAGATGGTGTTTACGGAGTTAAAGGTAATACATCTTTACTAGATTCTAGCATAGATAGTCCTTCTAACCAAATGTGAAGTAATAATAAAGCTTCAGGAGTAGGTGCACAAGTATTATTTAATATAGATATGTCTTCTAGTTCTAAGATTTTATATAGATGATCTTATGATAAAACAAATGGTGGATTTTGGCTCGATAATAAAAATATTCCTGCAGTAGTACCAACTCCTGGGGGTGAAACTATTATCTACATGTATGCTAATAAATATATAACAAAATTTAATAATTTTAAAAATTACCCTTGAACATCCTTACCCATTATAGATTTACCTTTATTAAAAGAACTTGATCTATCTGGATTGCGTAATGTTCCTGCAGATAACTTTTTATATCCTAAAGTATATGATACTTTATCAAAAAAAGGTTTAAAGAATATTGAAAAGTTGATACTAAATAATGTACAATTAACTAATGCTACAACATATACTTTAGATGTTAGAGATTGTAAATACTTAAATTATTTAGATATTTCTAATTCTAATATTACAAATGTATATTTAAGTGATTCTGCAGTATTAAAATATTATAATTTATCTGGAACAGCTATTAGAACTTTAACAATAAGTAATCAATCATTTTTAGAAAATTTAGTTTTAGATAACTGTTTAGATTTAACAGAAGTAAATATAGTAAACTGTAATTCACTTAAAACTTTAAATCTACCAGCTAATGTTAAAAAAGTTAATATAACTAACTGTGAATTAATATCATCATTAACTATTCCGTATTTTTCAACTGGAGGATCAATATCACCATTAGAAAGTATAGTTATTGATAACTGTCCTGATCTAAAGTATTTTAGTATACAAGGTCAAAATAATCAAATACTTAATGTAAACTTAATTGGAGCTTGAAATTTAGAGACAATAGATTTAAGTCAGACTACAACACAAAGTATATTATTTCCTTCTTTGTATATAGATGGATTACCACACTTTAAATCTTTAAAAGATATAAATATTAGTAATACACGAATTACTAATTTTGTTTATAATGATAATCCAAAGGATTTAAGTGGTAACTTTATAAGAAAAGATTATCTAGATTTAATAAATTTTAATAATCTTACATCTATTAGAGCATCTAATAATATTTTATTAAGTGAAATAAGATTTAAAAATGATATTTTGAACCCTATATTATTAGAAGCACAATCTTTTATAAATTGTTCGTCTATTCAAAGAATTAAAGGACACTTTAGTATAGGAGGAATTGATGTATTTAAAAATTGTAGTTCATTTAAATTAAATGATGAATCAATATATGAAACAACTTTACCAAATGAATTTTTAGAAGGAGATTCTGTTTCTAATATTACAATAAACACATCATCTTTAAAAGGAGTATTTGAAAATTGTGGAACATTAACTTATAATGATTTTGAGAAAATAATTGCGAAATTTAATTCTACTTTAATATCTGTTGAAGCAGCATTTAAAGGATGTTGAGGAATTAATGGAGAACTTTGGAGAGATTTATTTACAAATAGTAGAAATATTGAAAATATAAAAGAGTTTTTAGCTAACACTAAAATATCTGGAACTATAGTATCTAGATCTAATTTATATTCAGATATAGATGAATCTACTTGAGGATTTTTAGATTATTTGCCTAATTTAAAAGATTTAGAAGCAGCTTTTGAAGGATCAATGATAGAATGAGTAGATAATAATTTATTTCAACCTAAAAATGGAGTAAGTTATAAATTTCTTAATATTGATAGAATGTTTAGATTTTGTGGAAGATTACAAACTTGTGCAGATACTAGACAAGTTGAGAAGTCTTATGGAAGACTTAATTCTAAAAATTTCTTTATCGTTTTAAAAGATTTAATAGCTAATTATCCTAAAAATGTATTTGAAGGTTCTTCTGGAGTTGATATGGATGTTATAAATGAAGGAGATAATACTTATTTATACCATACTTTAAAAGTAGTTAATCATAATATACTTGATAATTCTCTTTATAATGGAATAAATTTATTTGGGGAAATAAAAGTTAATGTATTTGGAGGAATTAGTAATACTTTTTCTGACGGGGTTACTACTTATTATATACCAAAATTCACTTCCATACAGTATCCATTTGCTAATAGTGGAAGTAACTTATCTATAAATTTAGGACAAATGGGATCAATCTTTAGAAATATTGGAAATAGCTTATTGCAAGCTATAGGAATATTTTCTGGAATGAATTGTGTAGGTACTAAAAAGATTCCTGATGATATATTTGAAGGATGTGTGTCTTTAAATAGTATAGAATCATTATTTTCTAATTTAAATATAGATAATGAGGGAGCTATATATGAATTTCCAAATAGTACTATTTTTAGAGATACTGTGAGTTTAAAAAATATAAAAAACCTGTTTTTTAATACTAGGAGTTTAAAAATAAAATTATTAGGAGAAGGATTTAAGAATTGTATCTTAGAAGATGTTTCTAGTGCATTTGCAGGAAGTGGTGTATTTGGGCTTATTCCTTATAAATTATTCTTTATGAATAATGGAAATTCTATTAGAAAAACTATAAAGAATATGAGTAGTATATTTAGTAATTGTTGGTTATTAGGTTATTCTTCTGATAGAGTAATTAGTGAAGACACATTATTAGAAACAATAGTTTTTCCTGATGGAAGTACACTTCCAGTATATACTGAATGAGGTAATAATATTGTTAAAACTCCAGGGACAAAATTAAGTTATAAACTTGATGTAACTAATATGGTAAAAACATATAATTATGATAGGAATGAAAATTTAACTATTCCTAATCCAAATTATATTGCAGATCCACTTAATAGACCTGAAGGTTATGATGTTAATACTCCAGAAACTTTACCAAATCCAGATTACAATCCTGGAGAATACGCATTTGATATTTGATATTTAGATGGGTATGGTTGAGAAGGAGCTACAGCTCTTGATCCTTTAGATACTACTGAATTAGAAGAACAAAAAACTAGGTTACAAAGATATTTTATTTATGACGAATATCAAAAACAAGCAATTAATAATCATAATGTTACTGATTGGTATATTGATACAAATCAAAATTATATGATTCCTACAGACTTTTTTAGATATTGTCATAAAGATGCTGTACTATCTAATGTTTTAAGTGATTTATCTTGATTTGAAAGAGTAGTAGAAGTCGATTCTGCTACGAATAGAGGTAAAATAGTTTTAACAACAAATAGACAAGGATTAACTGGAAGAATACCAGTAAGATTATTAAGATCATTAGTTGATAATCCAGAATTATCTTCAGTATTTAGTAATACCAGTTTTGATCCATTTTATGGACTTAGAGGAGTCGATGTTTTATCTTTAGAAAGGGGATTATTATATCCACCAGATTTATTTAAATATAATACTGAGCTTTCTAATATATCTAATATGTTCTCTAATACCGTAATTCCTGTAGGTGTAGATATAAACTCAGATTTATTTATCACTAACACTAAGCTTAAAAATATTAGTAGTTGTTGATCTGATTGTAAATTTGATAAAAGATTATATAATTATGAATCTGAACCAACAAATGTAATATATTATCCACAAATAGATTTTACAAATATATTTAAAGCTAATATAAAAATAACTAATGCATCTAATTTATTTGCAGTTACTAATACTAGTGGAGCAAATAAAGGATTATTGATGATTACTTCTGATCTTTTAAGAACAGCACTCCAAATGAATAATATTAGTGGTATGTTTTACTATAATACAAATTTAATTGGTGAAGTTCCTTTATTCCAATCAAGTATATATACAGCCTTAAATGCTGTATCAGGATATTTAACTGGGGTAAATAAAGGTAATATTACTAATTCTAATCAATTAGAGGCACGATTGATTCCTATGGGATGAAATTAATATAAAAATAGTAAGAAGAATTTTAAATTAATTTTCTTCTTACTAAATTTTATTTTATAAAAATATACAGAATCAAATGTATTTAAATAAATATAAAAATGATAAATCCTAAATTTAAATTTACTAATTTAACTAGAACTGATTTATTACAATACGACGGGATAAATTTTACAAATGTTCCTATTTATACAATTAGAAAATTAGTTGAATGAACATCTGAAGGAATAACTTCTTCAAGTTTAAAAATAGGAGAAATTACAAAAAATATTTCCCTTGTTGGACATAAACACATAACTAGTGATATAGAAGGATTACAGACTACTTTAAATAATATTAAGGATGAAATAGAATTAAATCTAAACTCAACACTTGATTTATCAAATTATGTTACTGTTTCTAGTTTTTATGATCATATAAATAATAGAGGGTATGCTCAACATTTAACTTTAGAGCAATTAGATAATTTACTTAGTTTAGGTAATTATTGGAAGCTAGATTCTAATGGCAATTTATATAGTGATTATAATGTTTATTCGACAAAAGAAATTAGTGCTTATGGTTTTGGAGACACAGGTGATCCGAGTGGAGGATCTTCTGTTATATGAGGAGATACTATAAATAATTATGCTACTTTAGATGTTGATAGTATAATAAAAAATGTAGCATTGGAAGGACATAGTCATAATTGAAATACTATTTCTAATACTCCAACTACACTAGAAGTATATGGAATAACGAATGCTTATACTAAATCTGAAGTTGATACTTTAATAAGTCAAATTGGGTCTGGATCAGGATCAAATTTAATGGTATATTCTTATAATAATTTAGGACAAACTTTTGATGATACAATTTCAACTAATACATTTAATGCTTATACAATAAATAGACTTGCGTCAAGATTATATGTATTAGAGAATAATAGTGGAGGTGGAGGTGGTAGTATAGTTACATGAGGAACATCATCAGCAGGATCCATTCCATTAACAGTAGATGGTGTATCAAATTCTCTATCTTTAAATTCTCATACTCATAATTATTCTCCAAGTGGTCACGGTCATGGTAATATTGCAAATAATGGTGCAATTGGTTCAGAATCAAATCTTGTAATTGTTACAGGAAATAGTGGAGTTTTAAAAGCTAAAGTAAAAGGACTCTCAAATCAATTTTTAAATGGTCTGGGAGAATGAGCAACGGTTGCATCTGGATCTGGAACTGTAACATCAGTTGGATTAACTGTTCCAACAGGTTTATCTATAACAGGATCTCCAATTACTGCCTCAGGAACTTTAGTAATAGGATTAGCATCTGGATATTTTATTCCAGTGACTACTGAACAAACTAATTGAAATAATGCATTTAATGATAAAATAAATTCAGCAACATTAACAACATCTTATCTTACTCTTACACAACAAGATGGAGGTACAGTTACAGCTTCTGTACCAACTTGGAATCAAAGTACAACAGGTACTGCTGCTAAAGCAAATATTTTGGCAAATACTATAACAATATGAGGACAAAACTTTAATGGTGGAGCGAATGTTTCTGGTGCTTTAAGTGGAGCAACAACTATATCAGCTTCAACATCTGTTACTGTACCTAAAATTGATTTTGGTAATGGTTGAACTATAGAAAATGCAGGAACAGAAACTCATTTTAAATATAATAGTGTAATAAAGCAAAAATTTTTAAGTGATGGTTCTATTACTGCTACAGGTGAAGTAACAGCTTATACTGCTGGTGAAAGTGGTTATAGTGAATTCTTACCATTATCAGGTGGAATTATTACAGGAAATATAGGCTTATCTAGTAGTGCTACTATTGGATCAGCTGCATCACCAGTAACTCTAGTAGGAAATTCATTCAAATATAATAATAGTGATGTACTGTATAAAGGTAATATTAGTTCAGCACAAATACCTTCTATTAGTTTAGGTAATGGTTGGACTATTGAACAAACATCAACAGCTTTATATATTAAAAAAGATGGAAATATTAAAGGAACATTTAATGCATAATATATGAAAAAAATATTAATAATGATAGCTAAACTTTTCAACATTAATTTAATTGAAGAAAAAACAGTTATTAAAGAAGTAGTTAAAATAATAGTTAAAGAGATACCAGTAGAAAAAGAAGTTATCAAAAAAGTATTTGTAGAAGTTCCTTCTGAAAAAGTTATAGAACTAACATATAAATATGACGGAGATTTAAAAGTTAATGGAAATTTAGTAGTTACTGGATTTCTAGAAGTAGATAAAGAAGTAACTTGTTATAAAATTAGTAATAAATAATATGGAATTACCATTAACAGGAATAAGTACTTATTTAGTAGCTAAAACAATAGGTGAGAACTCTAGAAATATAGGTAAATTATTCTTAAGTGAGAAAGTAAATGAGTGAGGATTTAATTGTCCTGGAATCAATAATCAAAAAGCTGTATGAGGTAAATCTGCATCCGAAAGAGCAAAACTTAGTCCATTAAATTTAGATTATTTACCTGTATCTGGAGTTACTCCAGGATATAATTTAGGATATTTTCGCGGATATGATCACGATTGAGTAATATATTCTATGACTATGTCAAATTTTGCCCGAAGTAGTTACACTGCAATGAGTACAGTAATTGGAATTGCACGTCCAGAAAATTTGTTAGAAAAACCAAATCCATATCCAAATATTTTTATTGATTTTGACATTGAATTTGCTAGAATTCTTACAGATTTTAACAATGGTACAGCAACACTGATTGATAATACAGCGTTTGTTTTAGAAAATTCACCATATACATTAACTATTGATGGTAAATTTCCTCCAGACAAAGCTACTAATGGTATTTTGGAAGAAAATGATACTTTTTATGTAAAAATTGCACCAAAAAATGTACCTGATAGAAGACTTATTGACTCAACACCACTTATAATATCAGCCCAAATGGTTGCTGATACAACACCTTTACAAACATTAGGTGTACGGGACTTCAGTATAGTTGGTGTTAAGACATCAGGAGGTGTTAATGTATTTACAATGGCTGCTACTATTTATGCCAATTATCCAGTGTATCAGGTTGTTGACATAACAGGAAGGATGGGCAATACTTCAGATTTTTCGGGAAATGTGTCAACAAGTAGTATATTATCTTCAGTATCATTAACACAATCAGGTAATGAATACACGGCAAATGTTTCATTTAATTTTTCCACTTATATGGGAAATAAAGTAATGGTTGGTGATTACATTTTTGGTCGAATAACACTTACTAATGGCTCTGGAGATGGAGGATCAACAATAGTAGTTGATACATTACCATTAGATTAATAAATAAAAATTAATAAGTAAGATTGAAATGAAGAGAAATAGTAATTTAACATTACATTTATTGAAGTTAATATATTTTACTAAAAATATTTTAGAATAAATACTATTCTAATAACTAATTCAATATTATTATTGTTTAGTATTTTATTCTAAAATATATTAATTAATTTTGCAGAATGAATAAATGTAAATATGACAGATGATAAAATTTTATTTAATTTATAGTAATAAAAATTAATGTTATTATTAACAGTAGAGATTGATTTAGATTCCTTCTTTGACGTAAATTTAGTCGTATTTACAACAATAGCTTTTTTATTTAGTATTGTAATAATCACAGCTTTAGTTTTTGGATTAAGACCAATTAATTCAAGAGCTAGAATGATTAAAGGTATTGAGCCAGAAAAGTTAAACCTTGTCTATTTAAGACTTATAATTTACATATTAGCAGAATTTATAGCCTTTGTGTCAGATATATTCCTAGTTATATTTGGGAATAATTACGAGTTGCCATGAGCAACCACATCAGTTTTCCTAACAATTACTTTTTATAAATTAGTATTTGTTTTATTTAAAGATTTTAGAGATTTAGGTTTTAACGCTAAAGGTATTACAGAAACATTTAAAACTGCTGGAAAAGTAGTAATTAATAGAGATTTAGGTGCCCTAAATGAAGTATTAGATGGACGAAGTATTAACAATGAAGAAAATGAAGATAATAAAAAAGAGAGTATGAATAAAAAAGTAAAGTATAAGAAAAAAACTTTACGATCTAAATTACCTACGATTTTTATCTTCCTAATAACTATTTTGTGTGTTGGGTTACAACCAAATGCATCTGGAAATTCAAAATTTGTAAATCCAATGACAGAAAATCCTTATAAACAGGAAGACTTAAATAATAAGATCGCCAGAGCTAAACAACCTTATAATGATAATCTGGTAGCTTCGGAATTTACTAAAAGTACACCAGATAGTGAAGTTGTAGTTCCTCAACAAAAATCAGATACTGTTATCATAAAAATGAGAGGCGAAGATTGAGCAAGAATAATTATAACCGAGGACATAAACAATTAGCATAAATGAGAGATCTAGTTATATTATTAGATAATGGGCATGGTAAGAATACTCCAGGAAAAAGAAGTCCTAAATGAAAAGATATTCCACAAATTTTTGAGTGAGAATATACTAGGATGTTAGTTAATAAAATCCACAGTGAACTCACAAAATTAGACTTTAAGTCAATAATAGTCACACCTGAAGATGTAGATATTCCATTATCTGAGAGAACAAAAAGAATTAGAGAGTATGAGAAACAATTTGGTAAGAAAAATTGCTTAACTATATCTCTACATTTGAACGCTTCTGACACAAATTCTAATGCAAAAGGATGAGAAGCACATACATACATAGGACATTCAGTATCAGATGTCTATGCAAAAGAATTTTATAAACAATCTATAAAATATTTAAAAGATGATACAAAAATTCGATTAGGAGGAAGTGAAAGTGATCCTGATTGAGATAGTAATTTTGCAATTTTAAGAGATGTGAATGGTCCAGCCATTCTTACAGAAAATTGTTTTATGACAAATTATGAAGATTGTAAATATCTTTTATCTGATGAAGGTAAAAAAGAAATAGTACAATTACACATAGACGCGATATTAGAGATAGACAAGATTAATTAATATAATTAATAGATAAAATAAGTAATAATAAAATGATAATGTAAATGGAAGATTTTGATAATGTTTTTGGTTCCGAGGATTTAGATGATATAAATTTTGGGAATGAACAAATAGAACCAAACTTAGAAGAAGGAGAAGGAGAAGAAGAAGAAGTATTAAATGATGGTACATTCTTTGAAGCTGGCGATGATAGCTTTCTTGCTGATAACGGATTAGGAAGTTCGTCTATACTTGATAAATTTTTACAATCAAAAGGATTTAATGATTCTAAAATTAAAGTAGTAGACGAGAATGACAAAGAAGTTGAGGTAAATTTTGCTGATTTGACAGAAGAAGAACAATTGGATATTTTAAATTCTTTTTCAGTTCCTAGAGAAGGCACTGATATAGATTTACTAGATGATGAACAAGCTTTACTCGAGGAGTTGAGAAAGAACAATTTATCTATGAATCAATTTTTAGACCTGTATAAACAATCTATAATTGAAGAAGCAGGTCTGCAAACAGAATCATCATATGAAATAGATCAATATGATGATCGAGAGTTATTTTTATTAGATTTGAAAAATAAGTATGACTTGTCAGATGAAGAACTACAGACTGAACTAGAAAAAGAACTTCAAAATGAAGAACTATTCAATAAAAAAGTTTCTAAACTTAGGGCAGAATATAAAGAGTTAGAAGAACAATACCAAGCTAATGAACAAGCAAATTTTGAAGCACAACAGCAGCAACAATATAATGATTTTGTACATCAAATGACAGATATTGCAGTAAATGTTTCAGATTTTCATGGATTAGAATTGGAAGATGGAGAGAAAAATGATACACTTTCATATTTGCTAGAATTAGATGAGCAAGGAATGAGTCAATTTTACAAAGATTTAAACAACCCAGAAAAACTATTTGAGCTTGCTTGGTATTTAAAGTATGGTAAAGATGCATTTAAAGTTATGGAAGATTCTTACGAAGCTGAGATAGCAAAGATGAAAAATAAAAAAGATAAGCCCCGTGTTGTTAGGCAAGTCAGCAACGAAAATACTTATAAAACAATTGACGATATATTTTAATAAATTATGATAGTTGCAAGTTACATAAACTTAAAGCCTGAAATGGCTCACAGTAGAACATACGAAGATTTTTACAAATTCTTAGGAACTACTCCTAAAATGATGGGAGTAATGGCAAGAATGAACATGAATAATACAGCGACATTCTTGACTGAAGGTCTTTTGAATGTGTATTATAACCAAAAAACAGTTAATAAATTCCAACCAATTAACTCATTACAAGTTGAGTGGAATATGGAAATAGACTTCTTAAAAAGAGTTCCTTTTGCTGCAGCACCAACAGGTAATGGAGCAGGTGGTTCAGATATAGTAATGTATATGACTGAAAGATACTATGAAAGATTCGATACTTTCATTATAGAAAAATCAGGACAACAGTGTATTGTAAAAGCAGTACCTCAAAGAAAAGCAGATAATTTCTGGGAATATATTGTACAACTTTTAGATTCTGATTATGAGTCAATATTAGATAGCAATGCTTGTCAGATAGGTGATACTACAAGATTCTTGTCTAATGTTATGCCAGAATATCACTCTGAAGGTTATACAAAAGTTCAAAGTAATATTGAAAAACATAGAACTTGGATCAAAGAATCAAGAGTTGATATTTCTATGTCTTCTAGATATGATGCTTTCGAAGAACAATTCATCAAAATCGCTAAAGGTGATAATGCTGGTGAATTAAAAGAAAAGATATTTAAATTAAACAAAGCTGAGAGAGATCTATTAGATTCTTGGTACACAGTTAAAAACCAAGGTTTGTTATGGGATAAATCTACTATGGACGCTAATGGTAAATGTACTACATTTACACCTGATGGTAGACCTTTAATTCAAGGTGATGGACTTATTCCTCAGTATCAAAGATTTGCTGGTAAAATGAAATACACCAGATTAGACATTTCTGTTATAGATAAAGTAATGGAACAAATGGTTGACAAATGTGATAATCCTACTGGAAATCATTTTATGTTCACAGTTAATAAAGTTTTATGGAGTCAAATCAATACTTCATTAAGAGACTGGTTAAAATTGTGGGGTTCAACTCCTACAATGATTTATTCTAAGGCAGCAGGAACTTCAGTTAAGGCTGATAATCCTCTTAAAGTAGGTGCAACATTTGTATCTTACGAAGTGTCTGGAAATACAGTAACATTTATGGTAGATAATGCTATTTCTAAATATTATCCTGATAAGGGTTGGGGACTTTGTATGGATTTAACTCCAGATATGACTACTGGAAATCCTGCAGTTGGCGCCTTTACTTTAAAAGGAAAAGAATTCATTTCTAATAAGTATAAAGGAGTAGGATTCGAAAATGGAGAAGTTGCTTCACCTGTAGCTGGAGGTAAACTTATAGTATCTGGTTATTATGGAATTGCAGCATTTGCTCCATATAAATCTTTTATTTTGAGTCAAAACTAAAAAATCATGAGGAAGGGTTCGCCCTTCCTCTTTAGATACTAAAACTAATAGATAACAATTACTATATAATATAAAAAATGAAACATGATTGATGTTATAATTCTTAGAAGTGTATTTGGAAAAGTAGGACAAAAATATTTTATACAACCTTGCCCAAATCCTCGAACAGGTAGATTTGCAGACTGTGTTAAAACCATAGATGCAAATGGAGATATGATTTTGTCAGAGAGTGACAAAGAAGAACAAAAAAATGGTTTAGTCTATTTTATTCCAATAAATGAAATATTTGTAATAGAGGATGGTCATAAACTAGATTGTACAGATGTAGTTGATAAATGTATTTGGGAAGCTATACAATATTCAGATATTATTGCTAAAGATAGAGATGAGAGAGATGAATATGGTAATCTAGTAATTGATGGAGATCAGAGAAAATATGGAACTGCAGAGTTGTATATTGAAAGACCTGGAGAACTTACTAAAGCTAGAGTATCAAAGAAACAACTTGTGTTCAAAGCCCAAGAATATATTTATAATGATTCTGAAACTGACAGAATTAAAAAGTGTCAAGTATTAGGAAGAGATTTAAGGAATGCCTACTCTGCAGATGTATTAGATTATATGATTAGTATAGCTGAAAAAGAGCCTAATAGAATTATTGACATGTATGAAGACGATAATTGGAAAATGCATTTATTCATTTTAGAAGCTATTGAAAGAGGAATAATCAAAAGATCTGAAGGAATTTATAGGTATGATGACAAAATGCTTGGAGGTTCTATAGAAGCAACTATAACACTTTTAAGGGATATTAGATATAAAGCTATATTAGATTCTATTAAGAGGGAAACCTACACTGAATACCTTCCAAAAAATGAAATAGAGGAAATGGAAAAATCACAAACAAACGGAATACCTCATTTTGATAATATTACACCAAAAGATGAAGTAAAAACTTCTAAAAAGAAAAATTAATTAAGATAAAATCAATATAAATCAAATTAAAATATTATGAAATATATTGTTTATAAAACTACTTGTTTAATTAACAATAAAATATATATAGGGGTACATAAGACCGAAGATCCAGAAATATTTGATGGATATTTAGGTAGAGGATTTTATATAAATAGAAATCATTATATAAATAATCCTATTTCTCCTCTTCATTTTGCTATAAAAAAATATGGAGTAAAAAACTTTGAAAGAAGTACTTTAATTATTTATGATAATGAAGAAGATGCTTATAATTATGAAGCTAAATTAGTAAATGAAGAATTTATTAAAAGTGATAAAACTTATAACGTCTGTTTAGGAGGAAAAGGAAGACCTAGACCATCTGATCCTGTTTTTCAATTCAATTTAAAAGGAGAATTAATAAGATCTTATGAATCCGTTTTGGAAGCATCTAAAATCGTTGAAGTTTCAGAATCTAATATTAGAGAAGCTATAAAATTTAAAAGAACAAGTTCTAATAGTTTATGAAATAATATTCCAATTATTAATGATATTACAGAATATAATGTTTATATTTTGTCTAAATATTATTTATATGATTCAGAAGGATATTTTGTAAAAGAATTTAGTTCTAATAAAGATATTATAGATTATTTAGAAACTAATAGTTCTAATGTAAAAAGAGCTGTTGATAATAATTATAAAATAAATGGTTATTTTATATCAAATGAAAAATTTGAAAAATTACAAATAACTGTTAATAAACTTTCAGGAAAATTAAATAGATATGATTTAAACGGAAATTATTTGGATAGTTATTCAACAATAAAAGAAGCAAAAGAAAAATTAGGATTAAAATTATCTAGTATAAGTTCTGCTATTAGATTAAATAAACAGTGTAATGGATATTTTTGAACTAGAAATAATAATCCTCCTTCAACTATTGAAGTTCCTGATGTAACAATATTTAACAACAATAAAAAAGTTAAAATGATGGATACAAAAGGAAATATTATTAAAATTTTTAATTCATTATCAGATGCTAAAAAAGAATATCCTGGATGTCAAAGTGTTATTAGAGGAATCACCAAAACTTGTAAAGGATATATATTTCAATATTTTAATTAAAAAAATTTAAAGCTATCACATCAAAACAAATGTTCGAGTATGCTTTAATTGAGTTAAACAAAGTCCAAGCTCCTAGCTTGTTATTAGAAGATTATAATTATTTTATTAATAAAGCTATTAATCAGTATATTAATAAAGTATATAATTTATATGATATAAATCAGCAAAAGTCTGATGATGTAAGAGTCCTTAAATCGACTGCTATATTAAAGCCTACTATACAAATATTGTATGATTCGCAATTAGCAGCAATTGGTGTAGGAACAACATCAAAATTATTACATAAAACTTATGAAGTAATTTTACCAGATGATTACTTACATATACTAAACTGTTCAGTTGAGTATGACATAACAAGAAATTATAAATGTTATGATAAAGGTGATAAGTGAGCCACTGGAGCAAAAAGACTAACAGCAGATGTGTTTTCTCAAGTTATAAATAATTTTTATATGCGTCCTTCTTATAAGAACCCATATTATTATATTAACAATGTAAGTGTTAAAAATACTTATGATACTATTGACAGTTTAAATGATATAAATTTTGTAGACTCTACTTCAGGGGATATAGAGAATATTCAAAGAATTGCAGAAACTAGGTATGGTAATAAGAGTCAAGTTAGGATGGAGATAAGATATGGTAGAGATGATGACACATTTAAGTTGTCTTTAGTATATATAGATTATTTAAAAGCACCTCAGTTTATAAGACTTACTCAAGCACAGGTCGATGAAGTAGAGGATAACTCACAAGTGCTTGAATTTCCAGATTATGTGTGTCAAGAAATAGTAAATGAATTGATTATGTTACTTATGGAAAATGCAAGTGATCCTAGATTACAAACAAACATTCCGATTAATCAATCAATCGCTAATCCTGCACAGGAACAGCAAAAAAGATAATTCTTTATTTTTATAAAAAAATAAATAAAAATGTTTTTATACACAACAACAACAGTTATTAATGCAGTTAATGCAGTAGATGTTTTAGGGAATGCTTTGTTAGATAACGCAGGAGCTCCCATAGCAAGATATAAAGATAATGACGGAAAATCTTTCTCCGTAATAGGTACAGGTACCTTTTTAAAAGAAGAAATAGAGAGTGTTTACAAAAGAGCTTATACTGCTGGAGTAAAAGAACAAGCTACTTTATCAGTAACTCAGCAAACAGTGGGTAGTATTTTAAGATTAACAATCGTTGTTAAACTTGTAGGAGCTGCTCAATCTGATTATGTTAATTTCACTTATGATTTTAAACAACCTTTAACAATTGACATCGCTTCTACTGGAGTAGCAGCTGATGATGCAGCAGAATTTGCTAAAGCAATAAATAAAATCAAAACAGAATATGGAAGATCGTTGTTTACTGCATCAGCAGCTGGCGCAGAAGTTACATTTTCTGCAAGAACAAATGATCAAAGATTCAAATCAATAGTATTAGAAAAAATAGGAGCAGTTCCATTGAATACTCTTACTCCAGAAATTACTTTTATTGCTAAAGGTACTGTTACAGTTCCTGGAAACAATGGTTTTGGAGACGATGCGTGGATGTTAAAATCAGTTATGCTTCCAACGTATGAAAATACTAGACATTTCGGTATTATAAAAGATGAAAGACCAATACTTGGTGGAAATTATTCTCAATATACTTTGAAGTACGTTACAGAATCTGGAGAAGGTGGAGTTTGTTTACCATATAATAAATCTGTTACAACTCATGTATTCTGGGTAGCTGCCGATCAAGATGCAGCTTTCGAAGCAGCGTTGTTAGAAGTGTTACCTGATGGAATTATAGAAATTCCGACTGAATTAAATTCAGATGGCACAGCTAAAGATGGAGTGGTAAAAAAAAAGTAGTATTTAATGATGTTGAAGTAGGAAGAGTCTTATTCGCTGCTGGATTAATAGCGAATGAGACTCACTCCACTATTTCAGAATTGGCGCTGATTACCGATTTAGGTGGATTATTTACCAATAATGAACTTATTGAAACATTTGAGGAATTCAAATACTTCACTGGGGTTACCGAGCTTGGTGCAACTTGTTTTAATAATTGTACTTTACTCACTAAAATACATATACCTGATTCAGTAATAGTTCTTGAACCTAATGCATTTCGTAATTGTGCTGCATTAACACATTTAGTTATTGGAAATGGAATAACAGAAATAACAGGTACTCATTTTAAGGAATCTACACAATTAGAGTATCTGGAGATTGGTACGGGTATGAGTTTTCTTAATGGTGCATTTAATTATTATTACACAGAATTAGAAACCTTGATATTTCATGATGGAAAAAATCCATTAGTTATAAGTCAAAGCGCATTTAGTGGTTGCTCATCATTAAAATCGGTGATATTACCAAAAAATACTGTTGAGGTATCAGGTAGTTCATTTTCAAATTGCTCAGAATTAGAGTATCTGGATATACAAAGTTCCATGGAATCGGGTGTAATTAATAATGGTGCATTTCATGAATGTAATAAACTAAAGACATTAATAATAGGTAATGGTATTACATTGATTCATAGTGACTGTTTTTCTAGATTACCATTATTAAGCTCAGTCACTATTCTTAGTGGTAAAAATAAGAATGTTGTATTAAGTAGTACTATGAGTGATTTGCCTTCACTCACTAAATTAACAATCCCAAATACAATTGAGAAAATAGAAGGTGGTGCTTTTTCCAATCTTAATAATTTAACGGAATTAGTATTTGAAAATGGTGATTCTAATATCGTGATAGAATCATCGGCATTTAGTTCATTTCCAAAATTGGAAAGTCTTGTTATTGGTAGCTCAGTTAAATCAATTAATTATTACAGATTTGCGAATTTACCTAATTTAACGGAATTAGTATTTGAGAATGGTGATTCTCCCATCGAGATATTTTCAGGGAATTTCAGTATATTACCAAATATAGAAACAATACATTTATCAAATAGGATACATGAAATTGAGTCAGATACCTTTTCTGAAAATACTATATTAAATTCATTCACTGTTGATGCAACAAATCCCGCATTTTCTGCAGAGGACGGGGTGCTTTATAATAAAGATAAAACCAAAATTATAAAATACCCTCAAGGTAAGCCATTTGATAATTATATTATTTCTAAACATGTTCTTGAAATATCGGATGATGCATTCAATAATGTTATTATTAATTCTTTTGTAGTTGATGTATCAAGCACTTCATACTCTACTAAAGATGGGATACTTTATAATAAGGATAAAACCAAGATAATTGCATATCCTAATAATAAATCTGATGCCGAATTTATTATTCCAAATACTGTTGTTGATATAACACCTGGAATATTTATAAATAATAATTTATTAAAACTAACGATTCCAGAATCAGTAACATCTTTCGGAGATTATTGTTTCAGTAATTGTACAAACTTAACCGAGATTATAATTCCAGAATCAGTAACATCTTTCGGAGATTATTGTTTCTATAAGTGCTCAAGTTTAACCGAGATTATAATTCCAGAATCAGTAACATCTCTACCGGATAGTTGTTTCAGTGATTGTACAAACTTACAGGCAATTTCAGTACTCAATTTAATACCACCAACAATTGGATATGATGCATTCGCGTATGTACCTGGAGATTTCTATGTACCCGATGAATCAGTAGAAGCATATAAAACAGCAAGTGGTTGGGTTGAATATGCTGATAAAATTCATCTATTAAGCACTAAACTATAATAGATTGAAAATAAATAAATATGAAAATAGAAAAAAACGTTATTACAGCAGATAAAGATAAAGTCCTTCGCAGAATTTCAGACCAACAAGAGTTTGGAAAGAAAATTTATTTAGGCTATACTTACTATTTAGGTGGTGAGTTACTTGATGAAAAACTACTAGAATTACCCGAGCACTATGAGGAAATAGATGAACCAATCAAAAAAGAAGCAGAGGAAGGATTGGAGGATGAATTCATAGAAAAAGAAACTGTGGAAGAATCAACTAAAGAATAAAAACCTTTTAAAGGCGGCGGAACAAACTGCCGCCTTTTTTTTATATAAAATATATGGTAACAAAATTAGCATCAGCAATATATAATGATGTAATTGGAGGATTAGCGGGATATACCTCAACTCCAACTATGTCTTTAGAACAATTAGAGGACGAAATAGTAGAAGAAAGATTATTAATAATAAAAGAATATGCAATGCGTAATATGCTTCCAAGAAAGGATTTATATATGTCAATAAATTGCATACCTGTAGATTGCAAATCTTTAGATAAATGTCCTTGTAACAAAGCAACTTATTCAGATCCAGTTGCTCACTTTGAAATACCACAAATTATTAATGGTTTACCTGACGAAGCTATAGAATTTGTTGGATCTGTAGATAGACAAGTACAATTTAAAGTATATGATTCTACAGCTTATCAATATCATCAATACCTAAGAAGAGGAGCTAATAAACCTTTTGTTTATATAGAACCAACTCCTAATGAAAATAATAGATATGATGGATGAATATTTAATGCTCCATTATTAGAAGTAATATCAGTTATAGGTATATTTAAAGATCCTAGACAAGTAGCTGAATTTAGTTGTTGTGCTGAAGATGATATAGAAAACTATACATTTATATCTACAGAAGTCAAAAAAAGACTTACAGAAAAAAAATTACGATATTATAGAGCGTTATTACAAAATCCTCAACCTAATAATCAAGTACCAAAATAATGAGTGAATTTAAATACCCTTTTCAAACAGCTTATACACAAGCTAGAGAATTATATGGAGTAGAACTTAATCCAAATGAATTCGAAACAATAGGAATAATTGCTTGGGGAAGAATAGGCAATAAACAGACTGCGCTTTATAACGTAGTTATTGCTCCTACTAAAATAGGAGATCATCTTTGATCAATAGATTTACCTTGTAATGCAGACTTAATAGAAGCTGTTACAGCTGAATTTGAAGATTGAGAAAAAACATCAAATCAAGCTTTAACCTATCAAAGTGATAAAGGTTGAATTGAACAATATATAGAAAGAGGAAAGCTAAACACTAATGCTCTTTATCAGTCTGGACGATATATAAAATATCGAAGAGAAGAAAACACTTTATACTTTGACCAAATATACAAAAAAGTTTTTATTTTATATAAAGGTTTTATTGCAGATGAAGATGGACTTCCTTATTTATCGGAAAAAGAAGTAGATGCAATTGCAGCATTTTGTGCTTTTACTTATGATTTAAAATCAGCAAGAGTAACAAGAGATCAATCTACTATGAATTTAGCTATGTATATGGAACAAACTTGAAAAAGACTTTGTACTAGAGCAAGAGTTCCTGAATATATTAATCAAAATGAAATGGATGAAATACTTAATGTAGCTTCATCTTGGGATAGAAAACGTTTTGGTAAATCATTTAAACCATTACGATAAACAATAAACATTAAAAAATGAGATGATTATTTAATCATGGAATAACCCCTGCAGAATTATTTGAGGGAACTGGATATGATTTATGTGACAAAGACTTTACTTGATTTAGAAATAATTTTGAAGTTCTGCACGAAGATAAGTATAACTATTTAGGATATGTTTTTTTATATTCTTTTGACTTAATCGTTACTTACATTATTGAAAATAAAGTGAGGTTCACTGGACCATTTGGGCTGTTTTATATTGACTTTGAAATGTTTACTGAGGAAGAGTTCAAAAGACAGAGACAAATGGGTAGGATGCAAGATATTGATGTAGTGGAAGCGGATTTTACAGGGTATCAATTAACATTTTATTATAAATATTCTAGGAATGATTCTAGATATAGAAGGTTAAATTTATATCTTGGGAAAAGACACAAAGAACTATTTTTAAAAAAAGTAAATTCTGGTGAGCGAATGTATACTACTAAAGATGTAAGTATAACACATTTTCTTCCACAAATCTATGAAAAGTTTCCAAGATTAAATAAGCAGGTTATTAATAAAATATTAAATAAAGGTTATTATAGAATGTACTATGCTGTAAAACAACAATGTTATATGACTTTTAGATCTACAACTTTAGATTGTAGTTTTTACATTGGTACATTCTTTAAAAAACCTGAAAGACAAATATTTGAATATTCGTTTAGAATGAGAATGAAATTAATAAAATTGGCAAAATGACGAAAAGATAAATTTGACCAATACTATTATATAGGAATTTCAAAAAACAGAATGGATGATTGAGTTAATTTAAATAATAAATCAAATAGAGCTGGATGATGTTGACTACATTTTGAAAATGTAATTGCTAGAAGACAATTAGAAGCAGTAGTATATAATTCTACACATATTTATATATTTAAAGTTAAGATTCAAAAAAAATATTCTAATAAATGAAATCACAAGATAGAAAAACAAAAATTTAGAGATGTTGAATTTGTAGGTACAGGAATTAATTATAAATTTCAACCTGCAACTAAATATTGAAAAGAATTAATAAAAGAATGAAATGAAAAAGGAGACAGTTAATGTTTTTGATCAAGGATTAAATAAAGACCTTAATCCTATTGTTACTCCTAATAATGTATTAACAGATAATTTAAACGGAACATTTATAACCTTTAATGGAGATGAACTTAGTTTACAAAATGATGCTGGTAATACAAGAATCCCTGTTCCAGATACAGAAGATTCTGTTAAATTAAGTGACGGATTTTATCCTATAGGGATGAAAGAATATGGAGGTGTATTATATATTGTAGCTGGTAAAAAGGGTGTAAATGGATCAGGAAATTTAGATCCTAAGTTTGATGAAATTGAATTTGGAAGTTATCCAAGTCCAGAATTAGCAAATTACACTACTTTTAAAGGAGAAAAATCTGTAATTTTAGCAGGAGATAAGAATAATTTATATAAATCCTATATAATTAATGAAGATTATTTTAAAACTGGAAGATACATAAAATTTAACTATACAACATTTAATTCTTTCAATAATGTTTGAACTCCTACAAATAATACTGGTCTTTACGAAATTAAATTATTGTTACAATTAGATAATGGAGTAATAGATTTAACAGATAATGTTTGAGAAAGATTTAATGATTATAAAGAATCTAATTCTGATGATACTGCAAATCATTGATTATTAAGTAAAGATTTTATTTATCATTGTCCTTATAGTTATAAAGGAAAATTAGCAGTTCAAGTTGAATTAAATGAACCTATTTTTAAAATTATTAAATACTATGATATTAAAAAAGTTTTAAATGGATATGAATTTAAAGTTGATATGGAGATGAAAAATACAGGTCCAATTAATATCACTCATTATAATTTAGTATTAAATGTTGACTCTTCTCCTAATCCAATAGAAGTATTATCAGTAGCTATTACTAATAATATTTTTACAGTAGTTTATACAGTTCCAGATGATACTAAAATTTTGAATTATGAAATAACTCCAAGTTTTCAATATAATCTGACTGATTTAGTTTGAGAAGATTTACCTTCTGAATTTAGAAATAATTATATACTAAAAGGATCAATATTATTGGAGGATATATATTTTAATATAAGTTTTAAAACTCTAGATGGAGTATGTAATCAAGAATCAGGAGAGAAACAATTTAAGATTATAGCATTATGAGGAGAAGATGGATATATAAATAAGCAATTAGTAAATTCTCAACCGACTGAAAAACCTTATGTATTTATTGAGAATGGTTATTCTAATTCTATAGTATTACAAAATTATAATATCATTGGATATTATACTATAGATACCAATACAAAAAAAATATCTGGTATTACACCTATTTCAGAACAAATAAGAACTGACTTTGAAAATGCCAATAATGGTTCTTGAGGTGTAATTGAAGATAAAATTAAACAAGTTGCAGTTATTATTTCAGATCCAACATGTTCACAAGGTAAAGTATTTATTGAATTAAGTGCACCAGTGGATATGATTACTTCTAATAAAATAAAATATGGAACTTTAACTTTATTTCAGGATAATTCTGCAGAATTTTTAAAGTACTGGTCTGCTGATGGGAAAAGATTTGAAGTAATTATAGATTTAACAAGAAATTTAGAAATAAATTATTATGATTCTGCATATAGTCCAATACGAGTTACTATACATTCAAGTAGATTACAAGAGGATGCAATATTTAAACTCGGATTAATTATTGATATTAATAATATTTATGTTGAAAAAGTAAATACAAAAAAGGCAGTATTTGCATGACATGTTGTTAAAGATCAAGCTGCATCTGCATTATATAATTATATAATAGACCAAACTGGAACTAATATTCCTTTACAAGAAAGATATACTTTAACTGCATATCCTCAACCTAGTAATACAGAAACTAGTACCATATTAAGCTACAACAATTTGAAATTAGAAGGATTTCCTTCAGAATATAAAAATTTTATTTGATTTGCTCTTATACCCGCAAATGATTATTCTATAAACTATATATGAAATTGACAGATACCTAAAACAATAGGCGGAGAATATGAGAATGTTGTAGTAAATTATGCTTATGTAAAATTAGGAAAAGATAATTTAGGTTATATACTTGTTAAAGATTTAACTCGTATAACAGTAACATCTTCGTTTAATACAATAACTAATATTTCTAACTAATGGCATTACCAAGTTTTAATATAAATTTTAGTAACATACTTCAGGGTAATCCTGAAAGTGGAAAACTAATATATAAATACAATCCGTTTTTTAATCTTAAATTAAAAAATCCTACTACATATAAAGACTTAGGAAATTTAAGATTAAATGCGGTAAAAGCAGGTTTAAGTATAGATTCTTCAATAGATATTAGTATTGAAGAATCATACGATAATTCTGCAAATTTGATTTTAAATGATAAGAAAAATCCTTTAAAAATAATAAATTCTAGATTTTACTTAACTGATTCTAAAAATTATAAAATCGGAGATAGAAAAGGAAATTTAGATACTAATATTTACACAGAAGATAATTTTAAAATTGAATCTAATCTTACTAAATCTGTACATAGTATAGTAAGTGTAGATTTATTAGGATTATTTGAAGGTGGAAAAATGCCTGTCGGAAATTATACTTTTTATATAAAATTATCAGATTCTGATGGAAATGAATCAGATTTTATTGCAGAAAGTGGGAAAGTAATTTGCCACATTGGTAATATTAATCAACCTAATTATATTAGAGGAGGACAACTTAATGAGAATAGTGGAAAATCTATTAAATTAGTTGTAAATAATTTAGATATGGCATATACATACATTAATGTATATTATACAAGAACGACTGGTACTGGAGAAGAACAAATTACAGTAGCTTTTAAAATTGAGGATAGGTTTAAAATTTCAGAATTAAATACTCCTATTACTATAACAGGTTATGAATCACATAGCTCAATTAGTTTAGATGATATTAATATTAGACTAACTGAATTTGATGCAGTAAGAACTTTAGAAAATTGTCAAAATATATCTTTTGCGGGAAATGTAATTAAAAATTATGATTTGTATAAAAGATTAGAAACATTAAGTTTATTAATAACACCTAAGTTAGTCAATAAAGAAACTATTGGGAATTTAAGTTCTACTTATGAAGAAACAATTGATCAAGTAAATGGTTATGAATATTATAATGTAAATAATATTTATTACAAATTAGGATACTGAGATCAAGAGATTTATAGATTTGGTATAGTATATATTTTAAATGACTATACATTATCACCAGTATTTAATATAAGAGGGATAAAAGAATTAACTTATAATACTGATTGAAAAAACATTAATAAAAGTGTTAATAATTTAACAATAAATGCTCAAGAAGATAATACTATTGAAGGAACTGATGGACTAGAGAATAATAAAGGAGTATTTAAAATTTCTCATAGTATAAGTAATCCTGACGATCTATATTCAATCTATAGTGACTCTGGTATTAGACCTATTGGAATACAGTTTAAATTTAATTCAGACTTATTAACAAATGACTTAGAAGGAATTCATACTTTGACTAAAGGATTCTTTATTGTTAGACAAAAAAGGATACCAACTATCCTAGCACAATCTGTCGGTATAGCTACTACACAAAATGGAAACTTACCTGTTATAAAAATAAAAGATAACTATATTATAGATTCTTTTCTTAAGAAAGATAGTCAAGGAAAACCTATGTTGGGTAATTCATCAGTTAAGTTAAGTAATTCTAAAGTTATAAATAATGCTCTACTGTGTCCAGAAGCAGATTTAAGATCTGATTTATATAATACTTATTTTAATTCTTCTGAATATACATTACTTGAAAGCAATTATCAAACGCCTATGGTAGATGGAAGTAGACATTTTAATAAAAGCATAATAAATAATAATCAATATGTATTAGGCGATCCAACATCTTCTAATACAAACAAATTAGAAATTAATACAGGTGTTTTATTAATAGAACCTGGTATTGAATTAATTAGAAATAATAAATATAATTTTTCAAGTAAATCAGGTGATGCTATAATTCCTTATAGTGCTACTGATGTTCATTATGGAGATTATGCAAATCCAATGAATAATATTCCAAGTATGCAAGAGTACAGTTTATCTACTAATAAAGTTAGAGGAATATTTAACACATATTTAGGAATAGATTATAAAAATATTAAACAAGGTACATATTATAATATATATCAAAAAGAATATGATTTTGAGAAATATTGAAAAGATTATTTTAAACTAAGAATAAATGATTCTAGTCCTTTCTTTCCAGTAAGTAATAGAATTGCTTGAAAAGATATTAAAGATAATAAATCTGAAGCATTCTATCGAGGAGACTGTTATATAAATACATATACTCATAGAATGAATTGAAATTTTCAAGATCCTGAATTACCTACTAATACAAGAATTGTAGATCCTTATACTTGATATAAAAATTGAAGAGTAGTAAATAAAGCATCTACGATAGTTAATACTAGTGGAATAACAGAATCATTACATTATAATAAACTTTTACCAATATTTACGTTTAAAGATAACGTAATTGAATCTTTACTATTAAAAGATGCAAATTCTGAACCAGCTAGAGGAATTTTAGATGCAGAGGATAAATCTTTTAAAAAGTATTCAGAAACTAATGGAATATTTGGATATGATAAGTTAAATAGACCAGATATTAATGCAGTCGGTTTAGGACAATGAGTTACTTTTAAAATTTGTAGTAATATAAATTTAGCAATGAGAGATGTTGATCTAAATAATCCTGCAGAAGAAGCTGTATTTAAAATGAAAAGATCTTTCTATCCATTACAAAGTATGGAGAAAAATATAAATCTGCCAGAATCTAGAATAATAAATGGAGGAATAAGTAAAACAGTTGGAGATAAATATTACTATGATTTAGGAGATGTACCTTTTATTAAAGATACTTTTTCTACAAGAATATATTATTCTAATATATTACAACAATCAACTTTTGTTAATGGTAATAGAACATTTTTAGCTAAAAATTATCAAGATTATTCTATGGAATACGGAGCATTAGTTAAACTTATTGAATGATACGGAACGCTTATAGCTGTTATGGAACATGGAATATTAATGATTCCTGTTAATGAAAGAGCTATGATGACTAATGAATCTGGAGAAAATGTTTATATTAATACAGATAATGTTTTACCTAAAAATCCAAGAGTAATATCTAATACATTTGGATCAATTTGAGCTGACTCTATAATTAAAACATCTAGATTTATCTATGGTATTGATACTGTAGCAAAGAAAATATGAAGAACTAATGGAGAAAGTATAGAATTAATATCTGATTTAAAAGTTCAGAAATTTTTAAATGACAATATAAATTTAAGAGAATCAGATACTAATAACATTATAGGAATTAATATGATAAAATCACATTTTAATGCTTTTAAACAAGATGTTTCTTTTGTATTTAAATATGGCGAACAAAAATGACATTTATGTTGGAATGAAATTTTAGAAAAATGAGTAACTCGTTATTCATGATTTCCAGAGTTTTCAGAAAATATTAACAATATTTTCTATACCTTTGCAAATAATAATGTACATAATTTTGCACAAAATTATTTATATAAACATGGATTTGCTGGTACTCTCGAAGAGAAAGGTATAATAAATCCAACAATGTGATATGATGAACAACATCCTTTTGAATTTGAGTTTGTTGTTGCAGACGTACAAGGCATACAAAAAATCTTTGACAATCTAAAGATAATATCAAATAAAGTTGAACCTAATTCACTTATTTTTGAAATTACAGGTGATGGATTTGATTGAAGTGAGTATAAAAAAGATATTATAGAATTAAATAAAAAAGATGGAGAGACAGAAGATCAATTGTTAAAAGGATTAGGTTCTCCATTTATAAGTATATTTTAATATATGGCAATAGACAATTTATCATCGTTAATACCTAACAAAGAGGAATATCCAGCGATTACTACGCCTGAGAGACCGGAGTATTATTTATCTGCAGAAGAATACAATAAATTACTTAGTACACTACAACTTTTTATAAATGATTATAATATAAATGTAGGTAATTTAAGTACAGGATTAATTTTACCTTTATTAACATCTGGAGACGCTGTTACAACTCCTACTGATAGTAATCTATTTACTGCAGCTAGGACATTACAAGAAATAACAGAAGTTCTAAATCAACAAAATAAAAATTATTTATCTAGTTTAAATGATGATGTAGCCGAAGGGAAAATTACATTTAATAAAGGTATTGAATTTGGTGATTATCAAGAGGGTTTTAAAGGAGGATATATAAATCAATATGCAGATGCTGAATTAAAATCATTAAAAATAAAAGAATGATTAGAAGTACCTGAATTTAGATATAACAGAGTAGAAATCCAAATGGGAGATAAATGAAGATCTCCTGGTGGAGGAATTATTGAATCTGTCGATCTAGGTGCTCAAACTGTAACTCTAAAATTAGAACCTGGAGAATATGGTGCAGTAGCTGTAAATGATTTATGTATGGGAATTTTTCATTCAATAATTCCTTCAAATAACTCTAATTCAGATACTGATGATAG
>Ga0172377_10000622_pt1 | contig 33973 bp, 43 predicted proteins | sample Pumphouse3metaG_FD_119749 | JGI IMG/M metagenome (GOLD analysis project Ga0172377, IMG submission 119749) | Leachate microbial communities from a municipal landfill in Southern Ontario, Canada - Pumphouse #3 metaG | ecosystem: Engineered > Solid waste > Landfill > Unclassified | place: Canada... | reverse complement strand
GGGTACCGGTGGTGTGACCAGAGAAAGAGCGAGCTTTTCCATGCGGGATATTAATGCGTCACAATATTCCCGGATTTGTCCAGTGCGTTCTCCAGAAGGACCAAATATTGGTTTAGTGACTTATTTGAGTTTATATACCAAAGTTAATAAATATGGATTTTTAGAAGCTCCATATTGTAAAGTAATTAACTATCGAGGCAAGATGAAAATTACTGATGAAATTGTTTATTTAAGTGCCGATGAAGAAGAAGACTATCATATTACTCATGCCGGTGTAAAGACTGATGAGAACGACTATATTACTCAAGACTGGGTGCCAATGCGCTACAGCAATCAATTTATTGAGGGTTCAGTGAAAAAAGTTGAATATATTGATGTAGTGCCACGTCAGGTGGTTGGTAGTAGTGCTTCTTTAATTCCATTTATTGCTCATGATGAAGCCAACCGAGCTTTGATGGGTTCTCACATGCAATGTCAAGCTGTGCCTTTGGTAAAAACTCAGGCTCCGATTATTGGTACAGGTATGGAAAAAGAAATAGCGACGGCTATGGGCTGGACTGTCTTAGCAGAATTTCCTGCTGAAGTGTTAAATGTTGACGCTAGTGAACTAGTATTAAAACTCGATCCTAAATATCAAGAAAAGGCCAAGGCTTGGGTGGAAAGTGCCAATAATGAGCGAGTTAGCTATCAGCAAGGTAATTTAATTTATAAGCTGCATAAATTTACTCGAACATCCCAGAGTACCTGTTACAATCAAACCCCAGAAGTTCAAGTGGGTGACAAAGTCAAAAAAGGTGATGTTTTAATTGATGGCCCAGCTACTGATCATGGCGAATTGGCTTTAGGTACTAATTTACTAATTGCTTACACCACTTTTAGAGGTTTGGGTTATGAGGATGCTATTGTTATTTCCGATCGTTTAGTTCAAGAAGACACTTTAAGTTCTATACAGATTAGTGAGCACAAAGCAAAAGTGATGGACACCCGTTTGGGTCCTGAAGAATTAACCAATGATATACCCAATGTTAGCGAAACTTTTTTGGCCAATTTAAATATTGATGGCATTATTCAAATTGGTAGCCATGTTAAATCTGGCGATATTTTAGTTGGAAAAGTTGCTCCGAAGGGCGAAACAGAGCTTTCTCCAGAAGAGCGCTTATTAAGAGCGATTTTTGGTGAGAAATCTAAAGAGATCCGTGACACCTCACTGCGTATGCCTCATGGAGGAGAAGGTACGGTTATTGATGTGCAAATTTTAGATCGTGATTTGGGCGACGAGTTAGATCCAGGAACAATTAAAGAAGTTATAGTCAAGATTGCTCAATTAAGAAAAATTGTCGTAGGAGATAAATTAGCTGGACGCCATGGTAATAAGGGAGTTATTTCTAAAATTGTTCCCCAAGCAGACATGCCTCATTTAGAAGATGGGACAGCAGTCGATATTATTATTTCTCCATTATCAGTTTTAGCACGTATGAACCTTGGACAACTTTTAGAAACTCACTTAGGTTGGGCTGCCGATAAGCTGAATTATCGTGTCGCGGTGCCGGCTTTTGAAGAATTTGATGAAGATAAAATTTGGCAAGAATTAGAAAAAGCAGGTTTACCGGCAACTGGTAAAACCCAACTTTATGATGGCTTGACTGGCGAACCTTATCATGAAAAATCAGTGGTGGGAGTCAACTATATTTTGAAGCTTAGCCACATGGTGGAGGATAAAACTCACGCTCGTTCGACAGGTCCTTATTCTTTAGTCACTCAACAACCTTTAGGTGGTAAAGCTCAAATGGGCGGTCAGCGCATGGGTGAGATGGAAGTTTGGGCGCTTGAGGCGCATCGAGCTGCTCATGTTTTACAAGAAATGCTAACTATAAAATCAGATGATGTGAGAGGTAGAGCCAAAGCTTTTGAGGCAATCGTTAAAGGAGAAGAAATCCCTGCACCAACTGTTCCAGAATCATTTAAGGTTCTTTGTAAAGAATTAAATTCTTTAGTATTAAATATTAATCCGTTAGATGAGGTTTTGTTTAGTAAAGAAGAAGAAAAAACAGATGAGGGTGAGGAAGAGATATTAATTTTAGAGGATTTGGATTCTGAAGAAAAAACTAAAGAAGAAGATAAAGATGCTGAGGCAGAGAAAGAAGAGTCAGAGGAGCCAGATTTAAATAAAGAAGACGCTGACGAAGAAGATCTCGACGAAGAAGATCTCGAAGAAGACGAAGAGGTCAATGAAGATGAAGCCAATGAAGATGAAGAAATAGAAATTGAAGATTAAGAAAAGCTTAATTATTATAAAAATTTATACTTTTATCAAAACAATAAGCGAAAATATTTATGCCAAAATTTTTTAACCAAACCATCAAAAAAACCAAAGACATTGTAGACTTTAGTGCTCTGCAAATTAAAATTGCTTCCCCTGAAGAAATAAAAGACTGGTCTTATGGTGAAGTCAAAAAGCCAGAGACTATCAACTATCGATCTTTAAAACCAGAAAAAGATGGTTTATTTGATGAAAAGATTTTTGGACCAGTTAAAGATTATGAATGTCACTGTGGCAAGTATAAACGCATTAGATATAAGGGCATTATTTGTGACAAATGTGGTGTAGAAGTTACTGAATCTAGAGTGCGTCGAGAAAGAATGGGTCATATTCAGTTAGCAGCTCCGGTAGCTCATATTTGGTTTTTTAAGGGAGCGCCTTCAAAATTATCTTTATTGTTAAATTTATCCCCACGTAATCTCAATTCAATTATGTATTTCTCTCAATATATTGTTTTGGGAGTAAATGCTGATCAAAAAAAAGAGGTTTTACAGCAGTTGGATGTTGATGGTGTAGCAGCTATAGATGAGTTAAAAGATAATGCTGAAAAAAGTATTTTAAAAATTAAAAAAGATTTTCAAACTGAAACAAAAACTCTCAAAGAAAAAGTAAAAAGTAAAGAAACTTTGCAACTTAAATTAACTGAGTTGGATTTAAAAACTAAAAATAAGATTGTGGCTACTAAGCAGCAGTTAGAAGTGCAAATCGAACAAACCGAAGAAATTTATAAAACCATTAAGCAAATGGTGAAAAAAATTAAGAAAAAAGTAGTCTTAACTGAAGATGAATATCTTAAGCTAGATGAATATAACGCCAACTCTCATTTAAAGGTGGGTATGGGAGCAGAAGCAATTTTAGAATTAGTGAAAGATGTTGATTTGGATAAAGAAATAGTTTCTTTGCGCGATGAATTGGTTGAAAGCAAGGGTGCTAAGAAAATTAAAATTATCAAACGTTTACGAGTTCTTGAAGGTTTAAAAAAAGCGGAAATCAATCCTAGTTGGATGTTTTTATCAATTTTACCCGTTTTGCCTCCAGACTTAAGACCAATGGTTCAATTATCGGGGGGTCGTTTTGCAGCTTCAGATTTAAATGATTTATATCGTCGAGTTATTAATCGTAATAATCGTTTAGCTCACTTAATTAATTTAGGTGCTCCTGAAATTATTTTACGTAATGAAAAAAGAATGTTGCAAGAAGCTGTGGACTCTTTAATTGACAGTTCCCAAGCTAAACAAAGTCGTCGTCGTTCTAATCGTCGACCTCTTCGTTCACTTTCAGAAATGTTGCGAGGTAAAACAGGGCGTTTCCGACAAAACTTATTAGGGAAAAGAGTTGATTACTCTGGAAGAAGTGTAATCATTGTTGGTCCTGAGTTAAAACTAAATCAATGTGGTTTACCAAAAGATATGGCCTTAGAAATGTTTAAGCCCTATGTTTTACGCGAACTGATTGTCCATGGTATAGCACCTAATGTTAAAAGTGCTCGTCATTTAATTGATCGTCGTGAAGCAGAGGTGTATGCAATTTTAGAAAAAGTAATTCAAAATCATCCGGTTCTACTTAACCGAGCCCCAACTTTACATAAACTTGGTATCCAAGCTTTTTACCCCGTCTTAATTGAAGGAAGTGCAATTTCTCTTCACCCTTGCGTTTGTGCTGGCTATAATGCTGACTTTGATGGTGACCAAATGGCTGTTCACGTGCCTTTAACTAAAGAAGCACAAAAAGAAGCAATAGAGCTGATGATGGCTGATCACAACTTACTTAAACCAGCCAATGGTGAGCCAATTACTTTACCAAATAAAGAAATGGCACTCGGTGTTTATTACTACACCAGTTTTGATGAGCATTTAGAAACTTTTTCCGCTATTTTGGGTAGTAAAAATGAAGCTTATCATCTTTATCAAATTGGTCGTTTAAAGTTGCGTCAAAAAATTCAAGTGAAATTGAAATTAAAAGGTGAGCATCGATTAGTTGAAACTAGTGTTGGTCGCCTGATGTTTAATAGTGTTTTACCTTTAAGCTTACGTTTCATCAATGAAGCTGTTGAGGCTAAAAAAATTAAACACATTGTGACTAAAGCTATTGAAACTGAGCCAGAAACAGTAGTGGCTAAAATGATTGATGATATCAAAAATTTAGGCTTTGAAGCAGCTACTAAATCTGGTCTGTCAGTAGGAGTGACTGACTGTGGAATGATCGAAGAAAAAGAGCAGGTCATTGCCAAGGCCAATGATGCAGTGGAAAAAATTCAAGAATATTATTTACAAGGTTTAATTACTAATGATGAGCGTCGCCGACAATCTCTCGATGTGTGGATCAAAACAACTGAAGAGTTAGCTGAAAAAACTTGGGCTACCTATGATGATCGTAATAGCGTAAAAACCATTATTGATTCAGGTGGTACTCGCGCCTCTAAAGATCAGGTCAAACAACTAGCTGCTATGCGTGGTTTAGTGGTTGATCCTTTAGGTAATATTGTGGAAATGCCGACTAAATCTAATTTTAGGCAGGGCTTAAGTATTTTTGAATATGTTACCTCAGCTCGTGGTTCTAGAAAAGGTTTAACTGACTCAGCAATCAAAACTGCTGATGCTGGCTATTTAACACGTCGTTTAGTGGATGTGGCTCATGATGCCATTATTCGTTCCGAAGACTGCGAGACTAAAGAAGGAATTGAGATTAAACGTTTACCAAGAAAAGAGATATTTATGTCTAGAATTCTTGGTCGTTATACCACTCAAGATATTAAAGAAGGTAGAAAGATTTTAGTCAAAGTTGGGGAATTAATTACTCCAGATTTAGCTGAAGCAGTTAATCAAAGCAAGGTTGACTCTGTTTGGGTTAGATCCGCCTTAACTTGTCGTGCTAAATATGGTTTGTGTGCTAAGTGTTATGGTTGGGATTATTCCAATCGTAGTCAAGTAAAAATTGGCGTACCAGTTGGTGTTTTAGCTGCTCAATCTATTGGAGAGCCTGGTACTCAGCTCACCATGCGAGTCAAGCACTCAGGGGGAATTGTTGGTTTAGATGTAACTCAAGGTTTACCACGTGTTGAGGAATTACTAGAAGCAAGAAATCCAAAGGTACAAGCCATTATTGCTCATTTTCCAGGCAAGGTAAGAATTAAACAAAAAGCCAATGAACAAGAAATTATCATTAAGGGAAACAATGGCGAAGAAGAAAATTATACTTTATCTAGCTCAATTAAGCTTCAAGTAAGTGATAAGCAATTAGTACACACTGGTCAAGCTTTAACTGCTGGTGGGATTAATGTTCAAGAACTCTTACAACTTTCTGGATTATTAGCCACTCAACAATATATTGTTCGTCAAGTCCAAGCAGTCTATGAGTCACAAGGTATAAGCATCAATGACAAACACTTTGAAGTTATAGTGCGAAAAATGGGTGATAAATTGCAAATTGATATGCCAGGAGATACAGATTTCTTAGTTGGTGAAGTAGTAGAGCGCAGTCGTTTTGTTGATATTAATGAAGACGTGATGGCAGCTGGTGGTGATCCAGCTACGGCCAGAGTGCTTTTACTAGGGATTACTCGTTCTTCCTTATTTACCGATTCTTGGTTGTCAGCAGCTTCTTTCCAGCATACCAAACATGTGTTAACTGATGCGGCAGCTGAAGGAGCCATTGATTATCTAAAGGGTTTGAAAGAAAATGTGATTATTGGTCGCTTAATTCCCACTAGTGAAGAAAGGGCGCGCTTCGAATAGAGACAATCTAGATAATCTTGATAGCTTGTGTTAAAATTGCCCTTCAAGTTATAGAAAATAAATATATTATGCCAACTATTAATCAACTAATTAGAAAAGGCGGAAGAAAGAAACGAACTAAACGAGTCAAAGCAGCTGCTTTACGCCGTAGTTTCAATTCAAATACTAACCGCCCCACTAAAACCACTAACCCGCAAAAACGAGGAGTGTGTACTGTGGTGAAAACTATGACTCCAAAGAAACCAAACTCTGCTTTGCGAAAAGTGGCTAGGGTGCGTTTATCTAATAAAGTTGAGGTCACAGCTTATATTTCAGGAGAAGGACATAATTTAGCTGAACACAGTGTTGTCTTAGTTCGTGGAGGAAGAGTTAAAGACTTGCCAGGTGTGAAATACCATATTGTTCGGGGTAAATATGATTGTGCTGGAGTTGATGGACGAAAATCAAGTCGCAGTAAATATGGTGTAAAAAGGAGTTAAGCCTATGAGAACTAAGAAAGCTAATATTCGTCTAATCAAGAAAGATGTGAAGTATAAGTCAACCCTTGTGCAGCGTTTAATTAATCGAAGTATGAGAGATGGTAAGAAATCGGTAGCTCAAAAACAAGTTTATGAGGCTTTAGAAATTGTAGCTAAAGAAAGCAAACGTAAAGCTTTAGAAGTATTAGAAGAAGCTATTGAAAAAATTAAACCAAAAATGGAAGTTAGATCTCGTCGTGTTGGTGGAGCTTCTTATCAAGTGCCAATGTCAGTTAGAGATTTAAGGGCAAGGTCTTTGAGTATTCGTTGGTTGCTTAATGAGGCTAATAAAAGATCCAACAAACAATATCACAGTTTTGCCGAAAAATTAGCAGCTGAGATTTTGGATGCTTTGCAAGAACAGGGAGGAGCGATTGAGAAACGCAATACCTCTCATCGTATGGCTGAAGCCAACAAGGCTTTTTCTCATTTCCGTTGGTAATCTATTGCTGGTTATTTAAGTAAAAAAATTGTAAAATTATTGTTTATTATATTATTAAATTATATTAAAAAAGGCGCTTAGAGCGCTTAAAAATATTTATGTCAGCTACTCTAAATCAGCGTAAAGTAAGTCTAGATAGAATTAGAAATATCGGGATTATTGCTCATATTGACGCTGGTAAAACTACTACTACAGAAAGAATTCTCTTTTATACTGGTCGTAATTATAAGATCGGAGAAGTTCATGAGGGTGCAGCTACTATGGATTGGATGGCTCAAGAACAAGAGCGCGGTATTACAATTATGTCAGCAGCTACCACTTGTTTTTGGAAGCCTTATTTTGATAGTCATTTAGCTAAAGAATTTTATCGTTTTAATATTATTGATACTCCAGGACACGTGGATTTTACTGCAGAAGTAGAACGTTCGTTGAGAGTGCTTGATGGAGGAATTACAGTTTTGGATGCTAGTGAGGGTGTGCAGTCTCAATCAGAAACTGTTTGGCGTCAAGCTGACAAGTACAATGTACCAAGAATTTGTTTTGTTAACAAAATGGACAAATTAGGAGCTGATTTTAAGGCTACTGTTGAAGATATTCGTACCAAATTTGGTGTCAAGCCGGCAGTGATGGTTTTACCCATGGGTAGTGAAGACAATTTTGATGGAGTGATTAATTTATTAACTCGCCAAGCTTATTTTTGGGAGGATCATGTCGCAGCTACCGAGCCTGAAATTAAAGATATTCCCGAAGAATATTTAGCAGAAGTGGAAAGTTTGCGGGCTGAACTAGTTGAATCAATTTCCGAGACAAATGATGTTTTGATGGAGAAATTTTTAAATTCAGAAGAAATCGGAGTAGACGAGTTGAAAGCAGCTCTTCGTCGAGCAGTAATTGATTACAAGTTAGTTCCAGTTTATGCTGGTTCATCGCTTAAAAATACGGGTCTTCAACTTCTATTAGATGCAGTGATTGAATATTTACCATCCCCTTTAGATATAGAATATATTACTGGTCTTAAACCAGGCACTGAAGAACTCATAGAGCGTAAGCTAACTCCTGAAGAAAAATTTTGTGGGCTAGCTTTCAAAATCCAAACTGATCCTCATGTTGGAAAATTGACCTATTTTCGTATTTATTCAGGAATTATGAAGTCTGGTAGTTATATTTATAATTCTAGTAGAGATACAAAAGAGCGTTTAGGACGTTTGCTGTTGATGCATGCCAATCAAAGAGAAGAAATCAGCGAAGCATTGGCTGGAGAGATTGTAGCCATGATTGGTTTAAAGGAAACAAAAACTGGCGACACTTTGTGTGATGAAAAATACCCAATAGTTTTGGAAGGCATTACTTTTGCAGAGCCAGTTATTTATTTAGCCATTGAACCGCGAACCAAAGCTGATCAGGAAAAGATGGGCATGGCTCTTGCTAAGTTGAGTGAAGAAGATCCAACTTTTAGCATTAAGTCAGATCAGGAAACTGGACAAACTATTATTGGTGGCATGGGTGAGTTACATTTAGAAATTATTGTTGATCGTCTAAAACGTGAATTTTATGTGGATGCTGATGTTGGCAAGCCTCAAGTGGCTTATCGTGAAACGATTAAAAGAGAAGCTGATGGCGAGGGCAAATATATTAAGCAGTCTGGTGGTCGTGGACAATATGGCCACGTTTTATTGCGTATTGAACCTAAGGATCGTGGTACTGGTTATGAATTTGTTAATGAAATTAAAGGTGGAACAGTGCCTAAAGAATATATTGAGCCAACCAATAAAGGTGTTAAAGAAGCTCTAGATCGTGGTTTTTTAGCCAATTATCCTATGGTTGATGTTCAAGTAACTTTATATGACGGTTCTTATCATGAAGTTGATTCTAGCGAATTAGCTTTTAAAATGGCTGGTTCATTTGCTATGCGTGATGCAGTGAGTAAAGCAGACATGATATTAATTGAGCCAATTATGAAGGTTGAAGTTAGCACTCCAGAAGAATATATGGGAGATGTAATTGGTGATTTGGGCAGTCGTCGAGCGCAAATTCAAGGTACTAATCAACGCGGCAATATTAGTATTATTACAGCTATTGCGCCACTATCAGAAATGCAAGGTTACGTAACTACTTTGCGCGGCATGACTCAGGGTCGAGCTACCAGTGTTTTATTGCCCAGCCATTATGATGAAGTGCCTCGTAATATTACTGAAGCAATTGTTGAAGAAAGAAAAGGCAAAAAAGCCTAACTTTTCAGATTAGTGTATAATAAGATGGTTAAAAATTATTACTAAGTATTATAAAAAAAAGGAGATACAAGTTATGGCAGATGCACAAAAATTTGTCAGAAACAAACCCCACGTTAATATTGGAACCATTGGTCATATTGATCATGGTAAAACTACTTTAACAGCAGCAATGACTCACGTTTTAGCAGAAAAATATCCTACAGATATTAACAAAGCAATGAAATATGAGGATGTTGAAAGTAGTGCCGAGGAAATTTCTCGAGGTATTACTATTAATATTTCCCATGTTGAATATGAAACCGAAAAGCGTCACTATGCTCATATTGATGCCCCAGGTCACGCTGACTATATTAAAAATATGATTACTGGCGCGGCCCAAATGGATGGAGCAATTTTAGTAGTGGCAGCGACCGATGGTCCAATGCCTCAGACTCGTGAGCACATTCTTTTAGCTAATCAAGTGAACGTTCCCAAACTAATTGTTGCTTTGAATAAATGCGACATGGTTGACGATGCAGAATTACTTGATTTAGTAGAGATGGAAGTTCGAGAGCTTTTGACTAAATATGGTTATGATGGTGAAAATACTCCAGTTTTGCGAGTTAGTGCTTTAAAAGCTCTTGAAGGTGATAAGGACGCTAAAGAAGGAATCGTAAAATTGCTTGAAGCAATTGATGATTACATTCCTGAACCAGTGCGTGAAATTGACAAGCCATTTTCCATGTATATTGAAGATGTATTTTCAATTAAAGGTCGTGGCACAGTGGTGACTGGTCGTATTGAAACCGGTAAGGTTAAGGTTGGTGAAACAGTAGATATAGTTGGTATTCGTGATAAAAAATCAACCACAGTTACTGGTGTTGAAATGTTTAGAAAGATGTTGGATCAGGGTCAGGCTGGAGATAACGTTGGTATTTTACTACGTGGTGTTGAAAAAGATGGCGTAGAGCGTGGTCAATTACTAGCCGCTCCAGGAAGTGCTGCAGCTCACAAGAAATTTGAAGCTGAAGTTTATATTTTGAAGAAAGAAGAAGGTGGACGTCACAAACCATTTTTCTCAGGCTATAAGCCTCAATTCTACATTCGCACCACTGACGTGACTGGTGAGATTAAATTGCCAGATGGGGTAGAGATGGTTATGCCTGGTGATAATGCTAAGATGACTGTCGAATTGATTACTCCGGTAGCTATTCACGATGGATTTCGTTTCGCTATTAGAGAAGGCGGTTTAACTGTTGGCGCTGGTGCAGTAAGCAAGATTATTGAATAAAAATAATTTACTGATTGTTTTTTAAGCCCCCGTTAATAAGCGGGGGCTTTTATTTTCTCTTGCTCTTTGTTTTTATGTCTGGTAGAATACGATTCTCACTATAGGAGATAATTATAAACGCTAAAAGCTAGTTTTGATTTATCATCTATACAACTTGAAGAAAATTAGTTATAATCTCGCTTTGTGATTTCTACAAGGAATATTTTTTCTCAAGTAGTGATCAGGTTTAAATTGCTTTTTAGCAAAAACCGATAACAAGTAAATAAAAAATGTTAAAAAAGTAGTATGGCAAAAAATCAAAACGCATATAAGATACGGGTGAGATTAAAATCATACGATCATCGGGTGATTGATGAAGCTGGTCGTAAGATTTTGCAAACAGCTCTTTCTACAGGAGCCAAGGTTGTGGGGCCAGTTCCTCTACCAACTCATATCAAGTCTTTTACTGTTTTGACTTCTCCCCATACTGATAAGGACGCCCAAGAGCATTATGAGATTCGCACTCATAAGCGTTTAATTGATATTATTGATCCAACAAATAAAACCATTGATTCTCTAATGCACTTAGAGTTACCAGCGGGCGTTGATATTCAAATTAAGATGTAAATTATTTAAGGACTTAAACTAAATTGATCAGACGAAACAAAAGGAAGCATGCTAAATACAATATTCGCTACCAAAATCGGTATGTCCCAGGCCTGGTCAACAGCTGGAAAGCGTCTTCCTATTACCAAATTATTTGTCGATGATAACTGTGTGTTGAGTGTCAAGCAAAGTCAAGATCAGACTTTTAAGGCTGAACTTGCCTATGGCAAAAAGAAATTAAAAAATGTAGCCAAACCACTTCGAGAGCAAATTTCAAAGAGTGGTTTTTCTTCTGGTTTTAAGCAAGTGAAAGGTGTTGAGGTAGATGAAAATTTTAAACGAGGAGAAACAATTAAAATTGATCAGGTTTTAGAAGTTGGAGATGTGGTGGCCGTTCAAGGAGTGAGTAAAGGTCGTGGTTTTGCTGGAGTAGTTAAACGATATGGTTTCCATGGTGGTCCTCGTACTCACGGTCAATCAGATCGTCAAAGAGCCCCTGGTTCAATTGGTTCTGGAACTGATCCGGGTAGAGTTTGGAAAGGCAAAAAGATGTCTGGCCACTATGGTTTTGAAACAAAAACTGTTTCAGGCTTAGTGGTAGTTAATATTGATTTGGATAATCGTGAAATTTGGGTAAGCGGTCCAGTTCCAGGTCATAAAAACTCTATAGTTAGAATTAAAAAAACTGGGGTAAAAAAAGACATAAAATTAAACGAAGCTATCTTTACTAATAAAAAAGAAGAAGCAATAGTGGCTAAAACTGAAGAAGTAGTAGTGGTTAAAACTGAAGAAACGAAAGACAACAAAGAACTTAAAGAGGAAAAAACAGCTTAATGCAATTACCAATTATTGATTCTACTAGCAAAAACGAAAAAATCAGGGTAAACGATATTTTGTTCTCTGATAAATCTGTTGATAAACTATTAGCTCAAGCAATTAAAGTTTATCAGGCCAATTTGAGACAAGGAACTAGTTTTACCAAAATTCGTAGTGAAGTTAAGAGAACTAAGGCGAAATGGTATAAACAAAAAGGAACGGGTAATGCTCGTCATGGAGCTAGAACACCTAACATTTTCGTTGGTGGTGGCGTATCTCATGGACCACGAGCTATTGAAAATTGGAGTTTAAAATTAAATAAAAAATCAAAACTAATTGCTCTGCAACACGCACTTACTTTACAAAAAAAGAATTTATTTGTTAGCAAAGATGTCGCGGCTTTAAAAGGTAAAACTAAAGAAGCTAAAAAATTAATAAATAAATTTAGTCAAGAAACAGAGAAAATTTTGATAGTTTTGCATAAAACAAACAAAGCAGTCGTTAGGGCTTTAGCAAATTTAAGCAATGTCTCAGTGACTACTGCTGAAAGACTTAATGTTTTGCAGGTTGTTAAAGCAGATAAAATTTTAATTGATTTTAATGCATTAAAAACTTTAGAAGATAGATTTAATAAGGTTAAAAAAAAGAGTATTAAAAAATAATCATGAATGCCTACTTAATCAAAAAACCAGTTATTACAGAAAGATCATTGAGCTTAGCTAATAAGCAAAATGTCTATACTTTTGAGGTATTAATGAACGCCCATAAGGGCCAAATTAAACAAGCCGTAGAAGATGTTTTTGATGTCAAAGTTTTGGAGGTTAATACTGTAGTTAGACATCGAGTGAAGAAGAAAACTGGTAAAAAAAGAATTGGCACAGTTAGCCCAAAAACCAAAAAAGCCTACGTGAAATTGGCTGAAGGTCAAACTATTGCCCTTTTTGACACTGGAGGAAACGAATAATGTTAAAGAAAAATAAAACCGGTACTCCCGGTACTAGACATCGAGTTGACGTAGATCGTAAAAATTTACACAAAGGTGCTCCTGAAAAGTCTTTGTTACGCAAAGGTCACAAAAAGCGCTCTGGAAGAGACGCTAAAGGACACATTTCTATGCGTCATCGTGGTGGTGGAGTAAAAAAGCGCCAACGAATTATTGATTTTAAGCGTAATAAATTGGATGTACCAGCTGTGGTAAAGAGAATTGAGTATGATCCAATGCGTAGTGCTAATATTGCTCTTTTAACTTACAAAGACGGTGAAAAACGCTATATTTTGGCTCCAGAAAAATTAAAAATTGGTGATGAAATTGTTGCTGGTGAAAAAGTTAGTACTAAAACTGGAAACGCGATGCCACTTAAAAACATTCCTTTAGGTGTTGAAATTCATAATATTGAATTGAGACCTGGCAAAGGAGCTCAGTTAGTTCGAGGAGCTGGTTTAGGGGCAATCATTCAGTCTAAAGAAAAAAAATACGCTACAGTACAATTGCCATCTAAAGAATTTAGATTGATAAATCTTGATTGTTTCGCTACAATAGGCAGTCTTGGTAATGCTGATTGGAAAAACCGTAAATTAGGTAAAGCAGGCACCAGGCGTCTTATGGGTATTCGTCCAGGTGTACGTGGAACTGCACAACATCCGGGTAGTCATCCTCATGGTGGTGGTGAAGGTCGTAGTGGTGTTGGCTTAAAATATCAAAAGACTCCTTGGGGTAAGATTGCCGCTCCAGGTAAAAAGACTCGCAGTCCTAGGAAAACTAATAAATGGATAGTGCGTGATCGTCGTAGTAAAAATTAAAGGAAATTAATGTCTAGATCAAATAAAAAAGGACCATTTGTCGATCAAAAGCTTCTTGTTAAAGTAATGAAGCAAAAAGCTGGTGCTGATAAAAGTCCCATTAAAACTTGGAGTAGGGCTTGTATTATAGCTCCGGAGTTTGTTGGACACACTTTTTTGGTTCATCAAGGAAAGAACTTTATTGAAGTCTTTATTTCGGAAATGATGGTTGGTCATAAACTGGGTGAGTTCGCTCCAACTCGTACTTTTAGAGGTCATGGCAAAATGGTTAAGAGAATTTTGGCTAAAACTTAAAGCTAATTGGATAAAGAAAATGATTATTAAAGCAAGACAAAAATATACCAGACAGACCGCGCGCAAAGTTCGTTATGTGGCTGATGTGGTTAAAGAAATGTCAATTGAAGATGCGCTTAAACAATTAGCAGTAATGGAACGCAGAGCAAGTTTAGTAGTTTTGAAAACTTTACGTCAAGCAATAGCGAATGCCATTAATAATCAGCAATTAACTTTAGATCAATTAAAAATTAAAAATATCGTGGTCGATGAAGCTCCAACTTATAAACGTTGGAGGGCAGTTAGTCGTGGTCGTGCTCATACAATACTTAAGAGGTCTTGTCACGTTGAGGTTCAATTAGAGACTAAAGAAACAGATGTTAAAAATGAAAAGGTTGAACAAAAAATAAAAAAAGAAAAGAGCAAAGAAACTAATAAAAAACCCACTAAAGCTAAAGTGAATAAAACAAGCACAGCGAAAAAAAAGACAAATAAAAAAATAACTAAGAAAGATAATAAATAAAATATGGGGCAAAAAGTTAATCCAACTCTAATGCGTACAGGTGGGATTTTTAATTGGAAATCTCGTTGGTTTGCTGATAAAAAGAACTACGCTTCTAATGTTTTGGAAGATTATCGTTTGCGTGAATATTTAGAGAAAAAACTAGGCAATGCTGGTTTAGTGGATGTGAGCATCAAGCGCTCAATTAGTAAATTAACTTTAATTATTGAAGTGGCGAGACCGGGTGTAGTAATTGGTAAAGGTGGCCAAAATTTAGAAAAAATTAAGGCAGATATTGATCATATTGTTAACACTTCAAAAATTAAAAAAGAAAAATCAAGAATTGAATTAAAAATTGAAGAAGTTAAAAAACCAGACCTAAGTGCCAAATTAGTTGCTGAAAGAATTATTGGTCAACTTATCAGTCGCTATCCACATCGCCGAGCAGTTAAACAGGCAATGGAACGGGTGATGGGAGCAGGGGCTAAAGGAATTAAGATTCAATTATCTGGAAGAATTGCCGGAGCAGAAATTAGTCGCAATGAAAAATATTTTCAAGGCAGTATTCCGACTCAGACTTTAAGAGCTAATATTGATTATTATGAACATCCAGCAATAACCAGATCTGGTTACATTGGCATTAAAGTTTGGATTTACAAAGGGGAAATCGTCTAAATTTGAAAGTTTAAAAAATGTTACAACCAAAAAAAGTAAAATACCGCAAGATGTTTAGAGGTAAAAATAGAGGTAAGGCTCAGCGTGGCACTGAACTGGCTTTTGGTGAGTTTGGTTTAAGAGCAATTGAAGGTGGAGAGTTATCTGCTCGACAAATTGAAGCAGCTCGTAAAAAGATTACTTATGTAACTAAACGAGAAGGAAAATACTGGATTAAAGTTTTTCCTCATAAACCTTTAACAAAGAAACCAGTAGGTATTAAAATGGGTTCAGGAAAAGGGGCTATTGATCAATATGTAGCACCAGTAAAACCTGGATTTATCTTGTTCGAGGTGGGCGGTGTTGGTGAAGATGTGGCTCGTTCTGCTCTTCATAAAGCGGGACATAAATTATCAGTTAAAACTGCGTTTGTGAAAAAATAAAATGAAAAGTAACGATATTAAAGCACTACACGATAAAGATCAAATAGAACTCAAAAAAGAGTTGAGTGTTTTGATGAAAGATTTAGCTGGCATGCGCTTGTTAGCTAAAGCTGGCAAATTAGATAGTCCAGCTAAATTAAAAAATTTAAGAAAAGATGTGGCGCGCATCAAAACAGTATTGCGCGAAAAAGAATTGAAACAATCAATATGAAAAAATTAATAGGACGAGTAGTGTCACTTAAAAATCAAAAAACAGCTAGCGTAGAGGTGGCTAGAACATGGGTTCATCCTCTTTATGCTAAAAGAGTAAAGCGTAGTAAAAAATATGCTTGTGATTTCGATCCAAAAAAAATTAAATTAGCTATGGGCGACACAGTAGAAATTCAAGAATGTCGACCCATCAGTAAAACTAAACATTTTAAAATATTAAATAAAATTGAGAAATAAAAATGATACAACTAAGAAGCGTACTCAATGTTGCTGATAATAGTGGGGCCAAAAAAATTAGGGTCATTCAAGTTTATGGTGGCTCTGGAAGAAGATTTGTTTCGGTGGGAGATGTGTTAGTGGCCTCAGTTATTAGTGCTGATCCAGGCGGTAATTTGAAAAAAGGAGAGATAGTCAAAGCAGTGATTGTTAGAACAAGAAAAGAAAAAAGACGAGCCACTGGTGAATATTTAAGATTCGATGATAATGCTGCAGTGATTATTCAAGATCGTGATAATAAAGAGCCTGTAGGAACTCGTGTTTTTGGCCCTGTGGCACGCGAAGTTAAAGATAATGGTTTTAATAAAATAGCTAGTTTAGCTCCGGAGGTATTATGAAATTTAAAATAGGAGATCGAGTACTTGTCACCGCCGGTAAAGATAAAGGTAAAAAAAGTGTTATCGTGGCTTTATTAGCAAGACAAAATAAGGTTATAGTAAAAGATGTTAATCTCTACTACAAACACACTAAACCTTTTATGGATAAACCCGGAGAGAAAACACGGAGTGAACGAGCTCTCCCAGTAGCTAATATAGCTGTATTAAATGATCAAGACCAGGCAGATCGTTTAGCTTATCGCCGAACAGCTGATGGTCAAAAAGAAAGATTTTTCAGAAAGACTGGTCAATTAGCTAAAGCAGAAAAACTAGACAAAGTAGTAAAGGCTGATAAAAAAGCTAAAAAAACAACTAAAAAAGCTACAAAGAAAGAATCTTTGTTGACAGAAGATAGTCAAAAATTTGCTCAAGAAGCTATTGAAGCTGAGAAAAAAACAGCAAAAAGAGCTAGTAGCAAAATTGCTAAGACCAGCAGAATTAGAAAAACTCAGGATAAAGGCTAAAAATTATGAATCGTTTAAGAAAACAATACCAGGAAAAAGTGGCACCAGCTCTAAAAAAAGAGTTTGATTTTCCAAATTTGCTTGCTGTTCCTAAAATTGAAAAAGTTGTTTTAAACATGGGTGTTACTGATCCAGCTGATCCAAAAGCTAGAGAAAAGATTATGCCCATTTTGCTTAAGCAATTTGAAATTATCACTGGTCAGAAAGCGGTGGTGAGCAAAGCGCGTCTAGCTATTGCAAATTTTAAGTTACGCGAAGGTGATCCTTTAGGCGTGATGGTTACACTGCGGGGTGAATACATGTGGGAGTTTTTAGATAAATTAATTTCTCTGGTTTTACCTAGAGTAAAAGATTTTAGAGGTGTTTCGACTTCTGCTTTTGACGGTGAAGGAAATTATAGTTTAGGTATTGAAGAACAAATTGCCTTTCCTGAGATAGATTTTGATCAAATTGAAAGAATTCGTGGTTTACAAATTAACTTGGTGATTAGCAATAGTGATCAAAAAAAATCTTTTCGTTTATTAGAATTGTTAGGTATGCCTTTTGAAAAGGAAGAAATAAAAAGGAACGAGTAATTTATGGCTAAAAAATCAAAAATTGCCAAATCTAAAAAGCTTTTGAAAAAAAGAAGCACTTATTTAAAATCGGGTGAGCGTAAAAAAAATCGAGTCTCGACTAGAGGCGTAAATCGTTGTAAAATTACCGGTCGTCCTAGGGGTTATATGCGTTTTTTTGGTTTAAGTCGTTTAACTTTTAGAGAATTAGCAAGTAAAGGTGAGCTACCTGGGGTAGTAAAAAGCAGTAAATAAGGGATAAAAGAAAAAAATATGACTGATCCAATTGCTGACATGATTATTAGAATAAAAAATGCGTCTATGGCGGGACGCAAAGATCTTGTATTGCCTCATTCAAAATTAAAAGAAGAAATTATTAAGATACTTAAAATTAATAACTATATTGAAGATTATCAAATTATTGATGAAAAACCACAAAAAAATATCAAAATTATATTGAAATATGTGGGAAAATTAAGCGTAATTACTGATGTAAAACGAGTGTCAAAACCAGGCAGAAGAATTTATGTTAAGGCTGGTGAGGTTCCTCAAACCCTGAATGGTTATGGTTTGACAATTTTATCAAGTAATCAGGGAGTTATTGATGATAAAGCAGCTCGTAAAGCCAAAGTGGGCGGTGAGATTATTTGTCAAATTTGGTAATTGTAAGTAAATATGTCAAAAATCGGTAGAAAAAATATTAGCATCCCAGAGCAAGTGACAGTCACTGTGACTAATGATCATGTGCTTGTTAAAGGTCCTAAGGGTGAGTTAAGCACTCATCTAGTAGCTGGAATAAAAGTTAAGGTTGAAAATCAAGAAGTGCTTGTTGAGCGTAAAAATGATTTAAAACAAAGTCGCGCTAATCACGGGTTAATTCGTAGTTTAATAGCTAATAATATTATTGGAGTCACCAAAGCTTATAAAAAAACTCTAAAATTAGTGGGTACTGGTTATCGAGTTAGTAGTGCTGGAGCTGGTTTAAGCATGACTTTAGGTTTTTCTCATCCAGTAACTGTTGATGCCGTTCCAGGAATTGCCTTTAAACTAGAGGGTAATGACACCATTCATGTTGAGGGTGTAGATAAGCAGTTAGTGGGACAAGTGAGCGCTAATATTCGTGATTTAAGACCCCCAGAACCCTATTTGGGTAAGGGCATTAGATACAGTGATGAAATAGTAAGAACTAAACCAGGAAAGACTGTCGCTTAATGTTAAATATTAAAAAGACTCTTAACCAGCGACTCAAGAGACAAAAGCGAGTGCGGGCTAAAATTTTTGGTACTAGCCAGCGACCTCGTTTAACTGTTTTTCGCTCAAATAAACACTTGTACCTACAGGTGATTGATGATTCTCAAGAAAAAACATTAGCAGCTAGTTCAGATTTTTCTAAAAGCAAGAAACTAGCTGGAACTAAAACTGAGAGAGCTAAATTAGCTGCTGAAGAATTATTAAAAATTTTAAAAAATAAAAAAATTGAATCTTTAGTTTTAGATCGTTCCTATTATAAATATCACGGTCGAATTAAAGAAGTAGCTGAAACTTTAAGAAAAGGCGGTATTAACCTTTAAATCATATGGCAAGAAACAATCCAAGAAAATTCAATCAACCCAAAGAATTTGACGAAAAAGTCATTAAAATTTCTCGGGTTTCTAAAAAAACTAAAGGTGGAAATCAAATTGGTTTTTCTGCCTTGGTAGTGGTGGGTGATCGTAAAGGTAAAGTGGGTGTGGGTTTGGGTAAGGCCAGCGATGTTTTGTCAGCTATAAAAAAAGGTATTAAAAAAGCCAAGCAAAAAATGATTGTTGTTCCAATAGACGGTACTACCATTCCTTTTTCAGTAACTGTTAAAAGAGGTGCGGGCAAGGTAATGTTAAAACCAGCTAGTAAGGGAACTGGAGTTATCGCTGGAGGTCCAGTGAGAGTCGTAGTAGAAGCTGCTGGAATTAGAGATGTAGTAGCAAAAATTTTAGGTAGTGAAAACCAAACATCAAGCGTTCATGCTACTTTTGAAGCTTTAAAACATATAGCTAGTTTAGTCAAAATTAAAGATATTAAGTTGCGTTCCATTGCAGAAATTGAAAAAGAAGAGCAAGAAAAGATGGCAGCCCTTCAAGCAGAGGCTAAAGAAAAAAGTAAAAGCAAAAAGTAAACAATGTCATTATTTAATAAACTTGAAAAAATCACTTTTAAATCTAGCAAACGCCTTGGCCGAGGTTATGGTTCTGGTAAAGGTGGTCATACTGTTGGTCGTGGTCAAAAAGGCCAAAAATCTAGAAGAGGTTCTAAAATCCCTTTATGGTTTGAGGGTGGATCTTTGCCTTTAACTAAACGTTTACCCATGTGGCGTGGTAAAGGCCGCTTTAAGACTTTAAGACTGGTCGCAGAACTAACTTTCAATGATCTAAACGCCATCGATTTGGAAGAAATTAGTTTAGACACTTTAAAATTAAATAAAATAATAGATCCACGTTTTAAAAGAGCCAAAATTATTAAAAAAGGCAAATTAAATCGAAAACTTACTGTTAAAGGTATTAAGGTGAGCAAGGCAGCTAAAAAAGAGATTGAAACATTAGGTGGAAAAGTAGAATAAAATATATAAAATAAGAATTTGTGTTAGAACAAATAATAACAAAGATTCAGGCCATTTTTGCCAATCAAGCGCTTAAAAAAAAGCTCATTTTTACTCTAGTAGTTTTTGCTATCACCAGATTACTTGCTCATATCCCAGTTCCAATAGTTGATGTTGAACGCTTAAAATTGATTTTTGCTAGCAATGAATTTTTAAGTTTTCTAAATTTATTTGCAGGCGGTACTTTAGCTAGATTTTCTATTGTGGCAGTTGGTATTAATCCCTACATTACCGCTTCAATCGTGATGCAATTATTGGGTATGGTTATTCCCAAGATTAAAGAAATGCAAAAAGAAGGTGAGGCCGGTCAGGCTAAGCTGAATCAGTATATGCGTATCATTTCTGTGCCAGTTGCCGCAGTTCAAGCGACAGCTACTCTAGCTTTACTTAATTCGCAGGGTTTACTAATTAGCCAGCAAACAAGTCTAATGATGATAGTAGTTTTAATTTTAATTGCTGGATCAATGCTTATGATGTGGCTGGGCGAATTAATTTCCGAGTATGGGATGGGTAATGGCATTTCAATGATTTTATTAGTAGGAATTCTTAGCCAAATTCCAGGTAGTATTGGACAATCTTTTTTAATTGGCAATGACGGTCAATTGACAGTTATCTTAATTATGCTGGTCGTAACTTTGGCAGTTATTGCTTTAGTTGTTTTTTTCAACGAAGCGGTGCGGAAAGTTAATATTCAATATGCTAAGCGTATACAAGGAGGTCGTCAAGTTGGTGGACAAAGTAGTCATTTACCAATTAAAGTAAATGTGGCTGGAGTTATGCCGATTATTTTTGCTGTTTCGCTAATGATGTTACCTCCCTTTTTAGGTAGAGTTTTAGCCTTGAGCGGCAAAGACTTTTTGGTGAATTTAGGGGAACGCTTGAACGTGATCTTTGCTCCGACCAGTATTTGGTATTTATTGACTTATTTTGTTCTAGTTTTTGTCTTTAGTTATTTTAGTGCCATTATTTTCTTTAATGCTGAAGATATTAGTGATGAGTTAAAAAAGAGTGGGGCTTTTATTCCTGGTATTAGGCCAGGAGGTCCAACTCGTAAATATTTAGAGTTTGTGCTTACTAGAATAACCTTTGCTGGTGCAATCTTTTTAGCTAGTATCGCAGTTTTACCAACTATTGCGCAAATGATTACCGATATTCAGGCTCTGGCAATAGGAGGCACTAGCTTATTAATTGTGGTTTCTGTTATTTTAGAAACAGCCAAACAAGTGGAGTCTCAATTATTAAGTGAAAATTACGATCGTTATAGCAAACTCAGTTAAAATACTAAAGCGAAAGGGATTATGAAATTGGTCTTAATAGGTATTCAGGGAGCGGGCAAATCAACCCAAGGTAATTTGTTATCAGAAAAATATAATATTCCCTACCTATCATCTGGTCATATTTTTAGACAAATGACCAGGAGTAAAACGGCTTTGGGCCGTTGGGTGAAGGAAACCATCAATGCTGGTTTCTTAATTCCTGATGATAAAGCTCTAGAAGTTGTGATTGAGTATTTAAAAAAGCCGGAATACGAAAAAGGCTTTATTCTTGATGGCTTTCCTCGAACTGTTCCTCAAGCAAAAGCTTTTGATACCTTTACTAAAGGTGAAGAAATAGTTATTTTAATTGACGTATCAGACAAAGAAGCTTTATGGAGGATTTCTGATCGGGAGGCTGATCGAGAAGATGAAACTTTAAAAGCAATTCGAAGAAGGATTGATCTTTTTCATGAGAAAACTTCTAAAGTTTTAGATTATTATTCAGAACGTAAGCATTTGGCGGTAGTGGATGGCGAGCAAACTGTGCAAGAAGTGTTCAATGACATTGTGCTAAAAGTGGAGAGAATTATAAGTAAAGATAATAATAAAAAGAGTTTATCTGAAAAATAGTCAGACTTATAAGTGATTTTTTTTGCTAAATCTGGTATAATGCTCTTTTATGGGAAAGGTACAAGAACACAAACGCGCTGCTAAAGCTAAGCGACAGATTGATTTTACGCCATCTGTAGCAAGTAGCCAAAGTGATCGCTTTGAGATTATTGGTGAAGTCGAGAGTTGTTTACCTAACACTATGTTTAGAGTTAGAGTAATTGACTCTACAGCTGAGCAGATGAAGGGTCGTTTGTTGTTGGGTACTTTAGCTGGTAAAATGCGTCTTTATCGCATTCGTGTTATGCCAGGTGACCAAGTAAAAGGTTACGTTAGTAAATACGATTTGACAAAATGTAAGATTACCTATCGATCAAGCAATAGGCAATCAAGAACAAATCATTAGGAAAAGCAATATTCCTGAAAGGACTAATTTAACTCTTTAAAAATTTAGTCTAGTAGGGTATATTGCACGTCTGTAATTATGAAAGTTAAAGCATCTTTAAAGAAAATTTGTAAAAATTGCAAGCTTGTTAAGCGACATGGGAAATTGTACGTTATTTGTATTAATCCCAAGCACAAGCAGAGGCAAGGATAAACTATGCCACGTATTGCGGGACATGATATACCAGACAACAAAAAAATTAATTTTTCTTTACGCTATATTTATGGAGTTGGATCTGAATTAGCTGAAGAAATTGTTAAAAAAAGTAAAATTAATCCAGATAAAAGAGCTAAAGACTTAACCGGCGAAGAAATTAATCGTATCCAATTAATTCTCGATAGTTATTTAATAGAAGGTGATTTGCGTCGGGAAATTAATGATAACGTGGCTCGTTTAAAAAGAATTCAGTCCTATCGAGGAATGAGACATAGTGCTGGCTTACCTGCTCGAGGACAAAGAACTAGATCCAATGCAAGAACTAAGCGTGGAGCAAGACGAACAATTGGCGCAATGACCAAAGAAGCCGCTAGCAAATTAGAAGAAACAAAAAAAGCTTAAATAACGAAGGTTTTTATGGCAGAGACCAGTAAAAAAACTATTAGTAAAAAGAAAAAATCTAATTATAAACGTAGCACTAGAACTGTTACTAAGGGCAGATTGTATGTTAGTGCTACTTTTAATAACACCTTGGTAAGTATTAGCGATGAAAAAGGTAATGTTTTGTGTTGGGAAAGCACCGGAGGTTCTGGTTTTAGCGGTTCACGCAAATCAACTCCTTATGCAGCTACCATTACTGTAGAAAATGCTATTAATAAAGCTAAAAACAATTATGGAATGAATCAAATGGAGGTTTATTTAAAGGGTCCTGGTCCTGGAAGAGATGTGGCACTTCGCGTTTTACGGGCTCAGGGTATTAGGGTGACTTTGATTGCTGATTTAACTCCAGTACCACACAATGGTACTCGACCAAGAAAGGCTAGAAATTAAAGTTCTAAGAATTTAATATGGCAAGACATAGTGGTTCAAAACAAAAATTACAACGACAAATTGGTGAAGACTTAGGTTTAAAAGTAAATGCCCTAAAGACAGCCAGACGTTTGGCAATTAGACCTGGCCAGCATGGGGTTAAAACTCACCGAAAAATGTCCGATTATGCTTTACAACTCCGAGAAAAACAAAAACTAAAATATATTTATGGAATTTTAGAGAGACAGTTGCGCAAGATCTTTGAGGAAGCTAGTAAAAATCCAGTAGCTACAGGAACAGCTTTATTGAGTTTATTAGAAAGACGTTTAGACAATGTTGTTTATCGTGCTAGTTTTACTCTTACTCGCGCCTCAGCCCGACAATTGGTTGCTCACGATCACTTTTTAGTAAATGGTAAAAAAATGAATATTCCTTCTTACACAGTAAAAATGGGTGATGTGATTAGCATGAAAAAGAGTAAAACAGCTAAAATACCCCAGGTATTTGAAGCTATAGAAGAAGAAAGACCAGTGCCCAACTGGTTAGAAGTAAAAGGAACCTCTATTAAGGTAGTAAAATTACCAGTTAGAGAAGATATCGTCGAGAAAATTGATGAGCAATTAATAGTTGAATATTACAATAGGTAATAATTATAAATCTAGAAACAGATTCCTCATTTTGAGGGAGGTGAAACAAAGGAGAAGAATATGACAGAAAATTTAAATGACTACAGCGTCATGAACCCAATTTTTACCGTAAGTGAGGTGGAAACTAATGGTTCACGATCTACAATTGTGATTGAACCATTAGAAAGTGGTTATGGTCACACTTTGGGCAATGCATTGCGCCGAGTTTTATTAATGTCACTGCCTGGTTTAGCTATCACTAAATTAAGCATTGATGGAGTGAGTCATCAATTCACTACTTACGAAGGTTTAAAAGAAGATATTGTAGATTTAATTTTAAATTTAAAAAACATTCGTATTAAATCTAATAATGATGAAGCTGGAATTTTACGACTAAATGTAAAAGGTCCTAAGGAAATTACTGCTAAAGACATAGAGTGTGAAGCTGGCTTTGAGGTAATTAATAAAAAACTACATTTAGCGACCTTAACCAAAGGTAAAAATTTAGATATTGAAATGATTGTTGAGTCTGGTGTAGGTTATAAATTAGCTAAAGAAATCGAGTTAGAAAGCGTTGGACAGATAGCAGTTGATGCTTTATTTTCTCCTGTTATTAAAGTTGCTTATCGTGTTGAGGCTACTCGAGTTGGAAGTCGAACTGACTTTGATCGTATTGTTTTTGATATTCAAACTGATGGCAGTATCAGTTCACTCGAAGCTGTGAAAAAAGCTAGCGAAATTTTAATCGCTCAATTTAAGCAAATTGTTGATCCAGTTTTGCCTGAATTAGAAGAGGAATTACCTGCGATTAGTCCTGAAGAATTGGAAGTAATGCGCTTAACCGTTGAGGAGCTTGATTTGCCTACTCGTATCGCCAATGCTTTACGTAAAGGAGGTTATGAGACAGTTAAGAATCTTCAGGCCACTAATAAGGCTGAAATTTCTAAGGTAAAAAACTTAGGTGGCAAGAGTATTGATTTAATAGAAGAAGCCTTGGCCAAAAAAGGAGTAGTCTTAGCAGATTAAAAGTGAGATATGAAACATCGAGTAAAAACTAAACATTTTAATCGCGATACTCAAAGCCGTAAGGCTTTGTTACGTAATTCTTTGCGTGGTTTAATTGAGCATGGCCATATCGAAACTAGTGAAGCTCGTGCAAAAGAAATACGTCGTTTAGCAGATAAATTGATTAGTCAGGCTCAAAAAGATGATTTAGCAACTCGTCGCCAAATCCATCGCTTTTTTGGAAAAAGAGATGTGGTTAATACCATATTCGATCAAGTAGTGCCAGCAGTTGGCGATCGAAAAAGTGGCTTTTGCAGTTTAGAGAAATTAAGTAATCGTCGTGGTGATAATATGCCGGTTTATCGTTTAAGCTTGCTGCTTGATGAGAAAAAATGGCACAGTCTTAAAAATGAAACTAAGAAAACTGATCAAAAGAAAAGCAAGAAGACTTCTAAAAAAATTGTAGTAAAAAAAGAACTTAAAAAAACTGAGAAGGAATCTAGCAAAAAAACAAAATCAACAGAAGAAACTACTAAAAAGAAAAGCAAGTAAAGAATCATGTCAAAAAATAAAACTTTTATTGAAAAAAAAGAAGAAATTACTCGCCAGTGGTATGAATACGATGCTGAAGGCAAGGTCTTGGGTCGTTTGGCTAGTGAAATAGCTCAAAAATTAATCGGCAAGCACAAGGTAACTTATACCCCTCACAATGATAACGGCGATTATGTGGTGGTGATTAATGCAGAAAAAATTGAAGTGACTCGTAATAAAGCTAATAAAAAAATCTACTATTGGCACACTGGTTTTCCAGGAGGAATTAGACAGCGAACTTTTTCCGAAATGATTGAAAAAAATCCCAGTAAAGTTATTGAGTTAGCAGTTAAAAACATGCTCCCTAAGAATCGTTTACGAGATCCTCGTTTAGCAAGATTAAAGATTGTTGTGGGAACTCAACATCCTTACCAAAATTTGATAAAGGCAAAATAATATGGCAATTCGCATGAATAAAAAAACCAGTAAGGTTAAAAAGGTGGTCAAAAAGACCACTAAACCTAAGGCTCAAAAAGCTAAGGGTAAATCGACTGTTGATTTTAAATTACCGAGCAACAAATATACTGAAGGAATTGGTCGTCGTAAAATTGCTAGTGCTAGAGTGAGAATCTATGAAGGCAATGGTGATCTAGTTGTTAACCAAGAATTGGCAGCTGATTATTTTTCTGACATTCGCAATGCAGCAGCAATTTACATGGAACCTTTTAATTTGACTGGGACAAAAGGCAAATTTGCTTTATCAGCTAAAGTTAGTGGTTCAGGTAAAAAGGCTCAATTAGATGCTGTGGTCCTTGGTTTAGCCAGTGCTCTAGTTAAGCATAATCCTGAATTTCGTTCCTTCCTCAAACCTGCGGGCTTACTAACTCGTGATGATCGAATGAAAGAGACTCGTAAAGTTGGTAGAGGTGGTAAGGCTCGTCGTAAACGCCAATCACCAAAACGCTAAACTATATTTTTATATTTTTTTACAAACAAAAAACCCACCGATTGGTGGGTTTTCTTATTTTTCCAAATTTTTACCAAATTTCTCTTTTGAGAGGTTTGCCTACACGAAAATTAACTACTCTATGACCCTTAACCAATTGACGTTTGGTTTTGTCGCCAAAAGGCTCTACATGCTTATCGTCGACTTTCCCTACATAAAAAGTGCCAAAGCCAGAAATAACTGCTTTATCACCTTTCTTTAGAGTGCGAATAATTTCATCAAAAACAGCCTCCACTGCTTCACCAGCAGCTTTTTTTGTAAGATGGGCTTTTTTGGCTACAATGTTGATCAATTCAGATTTGGTCATTGTTTCTTTCCTTTTTTTAACTTGTAATTAGCCTTTTTACGTATCAATTAGTGTACTGGTTTGACTTATTAAGTCAAGTGGCAATTACAGCATTTTTTGCTGATACAACAATACAGACATCATTCCTAGAAAGTCATAAGCGATATCATGGGTAGCAGCATAACGACCCTTAACGAATGACTGATGAAATTCATCACCCAGCGCATAAATGAGGGCGATTAATAAGGGCCATAAGTGATGTTTTTTACCCACCTGTTTACTGGGGTTAGTTTTTAAATAAGCTAGAAAAAGTAAATAATATAAGATTGCATAAACAAAGATATGAGCCAATTTCTTAAAAAGGAAGTCTAATAAAGAAATATTAAAACTAGGAAGCCTTTCTTGATTGGATAAAATAAAGATCATTATCGCCCATAATATGCTGGGCAAGTATGCCTTAAAATAAAAAATGGAGGACTTCTTTTTATTTTTTTCTTTTAGCTTCATAACTTAATAAAATTGCAGCTATAACAAGTAGAGAACTTCCTATTATAGCATTGATGATTGGCTGCTTAAGAATTTCTTGGCCCAAAAAAACTAAACGAGACTGAGGGAATAGTTTATCTTTTGAATAAGTAATTTGCAAATTATGATAGTTTTGATAATTAGCAAAATATATTCGAGATAATTCTTTTTGTAGGACTTGCTCACTTGTTTTACCCATCTTTTTATTTACCGTTTGTATTGATTTATTTTCAGCATTAGCGTTAATCTGACTATCTTTTTCCTCATCAATTGAGTAAATTGGAAGACTATCCGTGTTGGAAGAGGGAGAGATTGTAGGGTTAATTAAAGGACTAGGGCTAGGATTGCTAGGACTAGGGGTTGCACTGGGTGTTATAACTGGGTTTTGATAAAGAGGGCTAGCTTCTCCTAAGACAAAGACTGAATCATATGAATTAGTGCGTAGCCAGCTCAATCCTTTTTGGGTGCTGGTGTAACTCATTTCATCTATGATAATTCCTTGAGCATTTTTTAAAATAACACTATCTTTATCATTGTTAAGTCCGGACACCTCAATGACTAAAAAATTATCTGACCAGATCTCTTCACCCCGGAAACTATAAATAATTTTATTTTCGTCACTGATAGTAAAGTTGACGTAATCAGCAGCATTAATTGGGGCTTCTTCAAGATAATAGATTTCTACCCACTCCTTGCCAGAATTAGGATTGGGAAAGACTTCATTGATAATTAGAGGCGAAGTTATGGAACTCACCTTTATATTATTATTTAAAAATAGAACAATAATCTGACAGTGGACAATCAACTAGCATTACATTACTGAAATATTAAAAAACCAGCCCTAAAGAGCTGGTTTTTTACTTTTTAAAACAATTGCTTGATTTAATAGCGATTACTGCGATTATCTGAACGATTACCGCCGTAATTACGTTGACCACCAAAGCCACCTCGATCACTACGAGGTTGACGAGGTCTAGCCAAATTAACAATCACCTCTCGATCGCTAATTTTTTGACCAGCCATACCGTCAATAGCGGCTTGAGCTTCTTCTTCACTTGAATATTCGATGAAGGCAAAACCCTTAGGTCGGCCTGACATTCGATCAGTGATTAAATTTACATTGGTGATTTCACCAAATTTTGAGAAAACCTCTTGAAGTTCTTCTTGAGTGGCAGTAAAAGGTAGGTTGCCAACGAAGAGCTTTTTCTTGTTTTCTTCTTCTTGTCTGTCATCAGACATGTTTTCCTTTTTCTCTTGCAAAAATATTTGCAAAGATAATAATACTCACCCTAAATTTAGGGTCATCTTGTTTCTTGAACTATGGAGGAAATAATATTGGACCTCTGCACGTTTTCAATCTAAGACAAGATATATTATAGCACGGAATTGATAAAATACTAGTCATTTGACCACGGAGGCTAAAATTATTTTTTAGCCAAAAGCAGGGTGTTTTCTAACAAACAAGCAATAGTCATCGGACCAACTCCTCCTGGAACGGGAGTAATATAGCCGGCTATTTTTTCTACTTCCTTAAAATCAACATCACCGACCAATCCTTGTTTGCTGCGGTTAATGCCAACATCAATCACCACTGCTCCTTTTTTGACCATGGTTTTCTTAACAAAATTGGCCTTACCAATGGCGGCAATTAAAATATCAGCTTGAGCACTAGTTTTAGCTAAATTTTTAGTTCGAGAATGACAGATTTCTACTGTGGCATTTTTAGCTAAAAGCATTAGGGCAATAGGTTTACCAATCAAGTTACTCCGGCCAAGCACTACCGCTTTTTTCCCCTCCAAATCAATCTTATATTCCTCCAGCATTCTCATAACACCTTTGGGAGTGCAGGGAGCCAATAAATCATCCAATTTTGGCAGAGTTTTTTTTAAACAAAGCTCGCCAACATTATAAGGATGAAAAACATCCACATCTTTTTTTGGATCAATATTATCAATAACAATTTTTTCATCTAAGTGCTTGGGGAGGGGCAGCTGAACTAAAATACCATGAATTTTAGGATTTTTATTTAATTTTTTAATGACAGTTAACAATTTATCTTGAGCGATATTTTTTTCTAAAACAATTTTTTCGCTGTAAAAACCGACCGCACGACAAGCCCTCTCTTTACTTTTAACATAAATTTGAGATGCAGGGTCTTCGCCAACTAAAACTACTGCTAGGCCTGGTCTAAATTTTAGAGAAGCCACTTCTTTTGTGATTTTTTCTTGGATTTTTTTAGATAAAGCTCGGCCATCAATTAGTTGAGCCATACGTCCCTTGCTCTTGCTTAATTGTTAAGCAAGTTCTTTTTAAATTGATATTTTTCGTGTTGGGCGATTAGAACAACCCCAGCACAGTTCCTTGGTCATCAATGTCTATATTATTAGAAGCAGGCTCTTTAGGCAATCCAGGCATAGTCATAATACTGCCGGCAATTACCACAAAAAATCCAGCACCAGCACTAAGTCTAATTTCTTTAACTTTCACTTTAAAGTTTTCTGGTCTTCCCAATAATTTTGGATTATCAGATAGTGAGGCTTGAGTTTTTGCCATACAAATAAACTGGCCACTAATGTGCCATTTTTCAAATCTTCTTATAGCTCGACGAGCCTCGGCGCTCCAGATAACTCCATCGGCTCCATATACTTTTGTAGCAATCTCTTCAACAGAATTCTTCAAACCTTTGTTGGGGTTATAAAGATATTTAAAGTGATTCTTTTGCTTACTCAAGCGCAAGACTTCTCTTGCTAATTCGTGAGCACCTTTCGCTCCCTTGGCCCAAGCTTCTGACATGATGGCTTTAACACCACGCTCCTCACAGTATTTTTTTACTAAATTAATTTCTTGAGCACTGTCGCTGTCAAATTTATTAATAGCAACCACCATTGGCAAGCCAAATTCATGAATATTTTCAATATGCTTACCTAAGTTAGCTAAACCATCTTTAAGCTTACCTTTACCATGGTGTTTTAAAGCGCGAATGGTACCAACTAAAACCACGGCATTAGGCTTCAGCTTTCCAATTCGGCATTTAATATCTAAGAACTTTTCCGCTCCTAGGTCAGCGCCAAAACCAGCTTCAGTCACTACAATATCTGCTAATTTTAAAGCCGTCTTGGTAGCGATTAAGGAGTTGCAACCATGAGCAATATTAGCAAATGGTCCGCCATGAATAAAAGCCGGAGAACCTTCTAGAGTTTGTACCAAATTAGGTTTAATGGCGTCTTTGAGTAAAACAGTCATGGCTCCAGCCGCTTTTAAGTCTTTAGCAGTAATTGCTTCGCCCTTAAAATTGCTAGCAACAATCATTTTTTCTAAACGTTTTTTTAGATCTTGAATATCTTTAGCTAAACAGAGAATAGCCATCACTTCTGAGGCAACAGTGATGTCATAACCATCTTGTCTGGTTAGACCGTTGCCCGTTTCAAGGGCAATGACAATTGATCTTAGACTACGGTCACTCATGTCCACACAACGTCTCCAAGTAATTTTACGAGGATCGATTTGCAAACTATTACCATGATGAATGTGATTGTCAATTAAAGAAGCCAATAAATTGTTAGCCGCCCCAACAGCATGAAGATCGCCAGTAAAATGAAGATTAATGTCTTCCATTGGTAAAACTTGAGCATAACCACCGCCAGCCGCACCACCCTTAATGCCAAAGATAGGCCCCAGGGATGGTTCACGTAAGCAGATCATTGATTTCTTACCCAAGTCCCATAGAGCTTGTCCTAATCCGACTGTGGTAGTAGTTTTACCTTCTCCAGCTGGAGTAGGAGTCATAGCTGTGACTAAAACCAGTTTGCCGTCTTTTTTCTGATCTAATTCTTTCCAAATGTCTAGATTAACTTTAGCTTTGTTATCACCATAATATTCTAAATATTTTTCTTTAATAGTAATTGATCGAGCAACGTCCTTAATCGGCTTTAGTTTAACTGCTTGCGCAATTTCAATATCTGATTTCATGAAAAATCTTTCCTTTAAATTTTCTTCAATACCTAATTAATATTCGCCTTGGATCGGGAACTTTTTACAAAGTTTAAGCACTTCTTTTTTCACCTCTTTAATTGTTTTAGAAGAAGCAATAATTTTTTTACGAACTGAGCTCTTTTTTACCTGCGCAAAACTAAGTTCTTGCTTATCTTGAATTCGCACAATATCATCGATGATGTCGCTAATCCAAGTGGCAATCTTAATCATTTCCTTTTCTTTCATGCCTCTACTGGTTATGCCTGGCGTTCCCATTCTTATTCCTGAAGGATAAAAAGGAGGATTGCTGTCAAAAGGAACACTGTTGCGATTCAAAACAATGTTAGCTGCTTCTAAAGCTTCGGCAGCTAAGTTACCAATCACATCCTTATTTTTTAAATCAATTAAAATAAGGTGAGTGTTGCTACCTCCAGCCACTAAATGGAAACCTCTGTTTTTAAGTTCTTTAGCCAAAGTTTGACTATTTTTAATAATTTGCTCGCCATATTTTTTAAAGCGAGTGGTCATTGCTTCTTTGAGGGCGATGCCAATACCTGCAATGGTGTTGATGTGAGGTCCACCTTGTAGTCTTGGAAAAACAGCACTGTCAATGATTTTTGCTAAATCAGGATTTTTCTTAATACCTTTTTTAGTCACCATAATCATTGCTCCTCGCGGTCCACGCAAGGGTTTGTGAGTGGTGGTGGTAATGATATGAGCGTAAGGAGCTGGTGACGGGTAAACACCAGCGACAATTAGACCGGACAGATGTGCCACATCAGCCATTAAATAAGCACCAACCTTATCAGCAATTTTGGCAAATTTACTCCAATTAACTTTTAGAGGATAAGCGGTAATGCCAGCCACAATTAATTGAGGCTTATGCTTAAGAGCTAATTTTTCAATAGCCTCATAATCCATTTTGCCCTCTTTATTTAAAATGTAAGCAACTGAATTATAATAAATTCCTGAAGTTGAAACTTTAGAACCGTGAGTAAGATGACCTCCGTGAGACAGATCCAAACCTAAGATTGTATCGCCAGGTTTTAGCACACCCAAATAAACTGCTAAATTAGCTGGAGAACCAGATAGCGCTTGAACATTAGCATGGACTACGCCAAAAGCTTTAACTGCTCTTTCTTTAGTTAAGTTTTCAATTAAATCAATGTATTCTTGACCTTGATAATATCTTTTGTTGGGATAACCTTCTGCGTATTTATTGCCCAAGCAAGAACCGACTGCTTGTTGAACTGCTTCGGAAGCAATATTTTCCGAAGGAATCATCATTAAAGTTTCCTCCTGCCTTTTACATTCTTTTTTAATTAGATCAGCCATTTCCGGATCAACTTTTTTGATTTGGGGAATGTAGGTTTTCATGAAGAACTCCTTTTTCTAATAATTGTTAAAATGGTGCAGGCGAGATAACAGTGTTATTATATGATTATGTGTTTATTAATTCAAGTTGACTAAGATGATTTATGAATCAACACTTATTAAATAAAAAAACAATGGAGATTATTGAGAAAAAAAAAGAGTTGAGAGCTCAATTCAAATTAAAGCGCGAACAGTTGGGTGAAGAAGAAATAAAACTAAAATCCCAATTAATTACAAAAAAAGTTTTAAGCTTATCAGAATTTAAAAAAGCAAAAAATATTATGTGTTATGTATCCAAAGACACAGAAGTTTTTACTCACGCTTTAATTAAAAAAATATTAGAGATTGGAAAAACAGTAAGCGTTCCTTTTATTGTGAAAAGAGGGATCATGAAAGCAGCAGTCATTAAAGATTTTTCAGAGTTAGTTGAAGCTAGTTTTGAAACACTACAACCTCAAACAAATAATTTTTTAAATGAAAAAATTGATCTAAACTTAGTTCCAGCTTTAGCTGTAAGTAAGAAAGGGGAGCGTTTGGGCTGGGGTGCGGGGTTTTACGATCGTTTTATCAGTGATTATCAACCACAACTCAATTTGGCTTTAATTTTTGATTGCCAGTTTGTAGAGGAACTACCCGCGACCGCATTTGACCAAAAGATTGATGGAGTAATGACTGAAAGCCAAGTGCTTTTTATTAAGCAATAATTTTAATCTATCTTTTAATTTTGCAGAAACGGCACACAAGATATTCAAATATTTTGTAAAATATAACTGATGCCTAATGTTTCAAATTGACAGTAATTAGATTACAATTGATTTGTGAAAAACATTCCTGAAAGTGAAGGTGAGATCTTTTCTAACCTGAAAAAAATATTTTCAGCAGATCAAAATAACTCAACAAAAGATCAAAAAAAATCAATAAATTTAACTGAAGTTAGTTTGAGTGATGAAGAAATTCTAGATAGATTGCCCACCCAGCTAGATTTAAACAATTTGAGTAATGAATCAAGATATTTTCTCGTGATATTGCTTAAAAAAGAATACGACAAAAAAATCCTAGATAGATTGCCAGCCCAGCTAGATTTAAACCATTTAAGTTATTGGGTTAGATCATTTCTCCAATTTTTTGTCAAAAATGGATATAGCAAAGAAATTGTTGCTAGATTGCCAGCTTCGCTAGATTTCAAAAATTTAAGTGATGAAGTTGCATATCTTCTTCAATCACTAGTTGAAAAGGGATATGATCAAGAAATTCTAGATAGATTGCCAGCT
>Ga0172377_10000619_pt1 | contig 33998 bp, 32 predicted proteins | sample Pumphouse3metaG_FD_119749 | JGI IMG/M metagenome (GOLD analysis project Ga0172377, IMG submission 119749) | Leachate microbial communities from a municipal landfill in Southern Ontario, Canada - Pumphouse #3 metaG | ecosystem: Engineered > Solid waste > Landfill > Unclassified | place: Canada... | reverse complement strand
TCTGCTATCGTTATGCATAGCCATAACACATAACGATTATTTTTGAAGTGGAAAAGTCTAGAAGTCGTTGGCTTTCCTAGGCTTAAAGCCGATCGAGATAGTTACGTGTCTCGAGAATGCAGGTTGTTCGTGTCGACATGGCCGAGTCGAATCCGAGTTTCTATAAAACTCTAGAGCCTGGGGCGCGCAAGGAAATTGCGCGCGAAATCGCCGAGGAAAGGAAAATCAGCATCACCCGGGCGTGCTCACTGATGGAAATCCACAAGTCGTTCTTCTATTACGAACCGACGAAGGAGGATTCGGAAATTGAAGCCGCGATCCGCTCAAAGGCGAGATTCGACAGCGACGGATTCTGGAAGATATACCATCTTTTGAGAAACGAAGGGCTCGGATGGAATCACAAGCGTGTCTACCGCGTGTACAAAGGCTTGAAGTTCAACAAAAGGCTCTTCCTCCGCAGGCGTCATCCTGCCCGCGTGAAGAACCCCCTGACCATTCCAGAACACGAAAGCATCACTTGGTCGGTGGACTTCGTCACGGATGTATTGCAGAGCAACCGCAAGTTCCGCGTGCTGAACGTCGTAGACGACAGTGACCGCGTTGCCGTGGCGCAGAAGATAGCCCCGTCTATGCCTGCGGAACGCGTCGTCCGTCTTCTGGAGGAAATCATATAGGAAAAAGGTAAGCCTGTGAACATCCGCTGTGACAATGGCCCTGAATTCATTTCGCATGTCTTTCAGGACTGGTGTATGGGTAACGGGATCAATATTTTGTATACGCAGCCGGGTTGGCCGACGCAGAACGGCTCATAGAACGGTTCAACGGATCATAGCGGAGAGCAGTTCTGGATGCATACGCTTTTACAAAATATACCCTCTATTCCATTCTATGCTGTCCAAAAGATCCAGTTGCCTTGAGTTTCTACATCGTAATTTGGAAGGCGGAAGAAATGGACTCGCAAGCCATTGAACAATAGGACGCAGACAAAGAAGGTTTGCTCGTATGCTGTTTTTAGTATTAAAAAACTGGAAGTTAAGAATAAAATATTCAATTTTAGCTTACGAAAACGAAAAAGTCACGAAATTTATTTCGTGACTTTTATCTGCGTGTTCTCTTTAGGGTTCTATTTTTCAGTAGAAATCATAAAAGACTTTTTATTGCTTGCATTTCTAAGCATATAAACACCACTTTTAAAGCCAGCTTTTTTCAAAGCTTGAGATGCGTTCATATCTTTTAGCGATACAGATCCAACCATTTTGCCGTTCAAGTTGAATACTTTGTAATCAAGACTACTAATTGCATTGTATTTTAGACTTGAATTTATCGCTGTAATTGAATCTGGGACATCTCCTAAAGAGAACCAATCCACGTTTACGTTATCGCCAGTAATTAGTAAACGAATTTCATGCAATCCTGTGTCAAGATATACATTTCCTCCGTCAAATTTTTGGTAAACGCTCCAATCTTCACCTGTTTTTGAAACCTTAATTGTATCACCCATAAGAGTTTTGCCATCTAACAAAAGACAGAAACTTGTAGATTCAGAGCCCGTAGATGCAGAAGCTTTAATTGGGTAGTCACCCGCTTTAGAAACATTAACCGTATATTCTAGCCATTCACCGACAGAAGTATATCCAATAGCTTTTCCAGTTCCTCCAAGAACAATATCAACGCCTTCATCAGTGCGGAAATTGGCATCACCTTGATTTTCGCTATCCGCATCGCTGTAACCCTTGCGAGCTCCACCTTTGTCAAATTCTTCTGCTTGAATTACTGCAGGGAGCTTTATTGCAGTCCCGCTATATGGAGTTTGTGGTTCGCTAGGAGCTCCAGAGAATTCCCATTCAAGAATACCCATTGTCGAATCCTTTGAGCCCTTAAAGACTAGGAACAACTGATCTACTACGCCTTTTAAGCCATCGACGGCACATTCATTCGCTTCATAAGTTTTCCATCCAGAAGTTTGTTTAAGTTCGCAAGAACCTGCTAAAGTTCCAGAAGGGCTTCCTGTGCGAATTTCAATTTTGTTTCCACTTGCAACGCTTGCTGCAGTTACGAGGAAATTTGTAGCTCCGCCGCCAAAGTCAACACCCGAAACGCGAATCCAAGATTCTTTTGTAGAAAGCGGTGTTAAAACATGCTTCACTGCTTTTCCGCTTTCCCAATCGGTACGGCTGCGAATGTTGCGCTGCTTGCTACTTGTGATTGCAGGATAAGTGCGATAAGGGTCAAAGTTTTCAATTTGCTTTGGACCTTCGTCAGTATAAGTCAACTTATTCATCGCAGTGCCATTATAAGTAAACTCATCAATGCTTACGCTTCTATGATATGCAGGAGCTGGGTCTGCAACGCCAAGAGATGCTGGATGTTCGGCTGCTTGCACTAAGCGACGATCGTGATAAACAACGTACCACTTGCCTTTGAATTGTGCAATGCCGTGGTGATTGTTGTTATTAGCGTTAATGTTCTTTCCATTGATGTTAGGATTGTCCATAAAAATACCTTGATAGGTATATGGACCTGTTACCTTATTAGATGTCCCGTAGGCAATTCTCAAGTCTGTTGTGCTATATGATAAATAATAAGTGCTTCCATTTTTGTGAATGTAAGAAGCTTCCATCGCTTTTGGGCCACCAATCTTTAACTCCACTTTTGTTCCCCAATCATAGCCCTTCATATCGGAGTTAAACTTGACCATATCAAAAATGTTGTTGTTTCCTTCGGCAGCAGGGCGTGAAGTGCTACTTCCTCCACCAAATGTGAAATAGCCCGAACCATCGTCATCAAAGAAGATTGCAGGGTCAAAACACCAGCCGATGCCATCGCAGTCGTGAGCACCCGCATTTGCACCCCAACCACCAATCAAATTTTTACCTACGGGATCGCTCAAGGACCGGCAAAATTTGCTGCGCTCACCATACCAATGCCACCGCCGCCACCATTTGGATAAACGATGTAAAATTTGCCGTCTTTAGGGTTAATGGCAATGCCCGATGCCCAAATATCGCTAATGTAGCTGACTTCGCGCTTTGAATCGACAATAATGCCGTAGTCAGTCCAGTTTTTCATATCTCTACTGCTAAAGCCGTATAAAGATTTAATTGTATAGCCATCGCTTCCGGCCGGGTCGTCGGAGTCTGTGATAATAAAGAACTCCTCATCGGTTGAAGTCGCCGCTGGATCTGCCAAATAATGGTAGCTTGAAATTGGATTATCGGCTAATGCGGAGGTCGCAAAGCCAAGTGTAGCGATTATGCCAAATTTTCCCATTGATTTTAAAATCATATAGCACCCTTTTTTGTTAAAAAATATTTCAAGTTACAGGTGGTTTTTTTTAAGGTAAAAAATATTTCATTGACTTTTTGTCAATAACAAAAGGCAAAAATTTTACTTATTCTTAATAAAAGCATTAAATAGGTGCTTCTAAGCTTATAGATTACAATTTAATAATAACTATATTGCAAAGAAATGGAGAACTGAAATGCGATTTGTCTATGTTTATCTTTTAAATACATTAGCCGATTGGGAGCTGGGCTACATAACTTCAGAACTTAACTCAAAGCGATTCTTCAAAAAGGATGCAGCGCCTATTTCGGTAAAAACAGTTAGCATTTCAAAAGAAGCAATTACAACAATGGGTGGAATGAAAATTGTACCCGGCTCCACAATTGATGAAATTGTAGAGAGCAAAGAGAATGTTCTTATTTTACCCGGTGCAAATACATGGGAAAATTTAGAGAACAAAGCTATTATAGAAAAAGCTCAAAAATTCATTTCTATTGGCGCCACCGTATGTGCAATTTGTGGAGCAACAGTTGCTTTGGCAAATGCTGGATTACTTGATAAACGACCTCATACAAGCAATGGCGTTGGATTTATTCAAGCCTTTTCAACAGTATATCAAGGTGATCAATTTTATGTAGATGTGCCTTCAGTCTCTGATGGTAATTTAATTACAGCTAGTTGCACAGGTTCACTTCTTTGGGCAAAACAGATTATTGAAAAATTAGATGTTTTTAAGAGAGAGTCGTTAGAAGCTTGGTATGCTTATTTTAATACAGGAAAAGCGGAAAAGTTTTTTGCCCTTATGCAAACGCTAAAGGATTAGCTTTAGGGCACGTCAGGATTCGAAGAGCCGGACTCTAGGCCTGCCCCGCAGGGGTGAGGATGGAACACGTGACACCGCAACAACTTGCGGGTAAAACACATCGCAGGTAGCGAGCTCGTTCGCTATCATGACCTGAGGCGCAGAAAAGCGGATGCCGAAGGCATCAATACCACCATTATTGGCGCTTTGCGTCATTGCCTGCATTTCGGTCATGCTCAAGCAAGCTTGAGCATGACTCTCAATTTGGGCGATTTCATCGTCCAGAGCGGCATTTCGGCAATAAAGGCAAGAAAGCTTGTCTTTCCTGCGCTTGATTTGCATGCGGTTCACTTAACCAAAGCAGTTTTTAGAGGTGTCCCTTTAATTTATTACAAAAGCTTAATACAAACAAAAGAGCCCGCCGTAGGCGGGTTCTTTTGTTATCTGATATTCTTAAAAGTTACTTAAGAGTTGTAACTTGAACGTCCCAACTTTGCCCATTGAGGCCAACGCGGTATGTATTGGTTCCCTGGGGTTTCATTCCTGCTGTGTTGACTGTAGCGGCTGTAGCCGGTTTTGCAGCAGCAACAGGAGCGTTTGGATCCTTTTTAGGAACGCCGATATGACGGTTGCCTTTGAGGAAGTCGATACCCTTGTTTCCACCCTTGGTCTGTAGGCAGCCCACAATGAAGATGTTTTCGTCATTCACTGGGAGATTGTTGTCTTGCAGTAGCTTCTTGGCCTGCGGAATACCCGGTTCGATAATTTCGGCAGCGCACTTGATGCCAGGATGGGCTTCGTGGAATGGTTTGAGACCGAGCTGCTCGGAAGCAATTTTCACAAGAGCCGGATCTGGTTCGCAAGGAGTTTTGCCTTGATAGCCAAGGAGCATCTTGCCGTAGCCTTCGGTCATCTTGTGCCAAGTGTCGAGTCCCTTGCTCTTGTTCACCGTGTTCACATAGGCTTGTTGGAAGTAGAACTGAGAAACAGGCGTTACGGAGGAGGCAAAACCGCCCCGGCGAACGCATTCACTCATATTCTTGATTACCTCAGGGTAGAGGTGGAACGTTTTGGTTTCACGCATCATGAGAGTATTGGCCGTCAGAGCGCCGCCCGGCATCGGGGAGAAGATGACATCTGTAGTAGTCTGTAGGGCTTCAGGCGGGAAGTTGTAGTCCTTGAGACCTTCTACAGCAATGTTGTTCGCTTCCATAATCTTTGGGATGGCATTGTCATCGACGATTCCGTCTTCGCCTAAGGCGAGTGCGTAATCAGTACCCTTGAGCGCGTGATACATAGCAAAGAGATCCGGTTGGGACGTTCCGCCGGAAAGGGGTTTACGGGCGAGGTCGATGCCATTTGCGCCGCCTTCAATAGCGGAGATGTACTGATAAAGTCCGTTGCCACAAGTTTCGTGTGAATGGATCCGGAGTTCTGCCTTGTCACCGAGAAGCTTGCGGGCGCGCTTGAAGGTTTCATAAACCTTCTTAGGATTGGCGGTACCGGATGCGTCCTTGAAGCAGACAGAAGCGAATGGAACGCCGGCATCGAGAATGTTCCTCAAAACTTTTTCATAGAATTCTGGATCATGCGCACCGGAGCAGCCGAGCGGAAGCTCCATCATCGTGACGACGACTTCATGTTCAAGGCCGGCATCCGTGATGCATTTACCGGAATAGATGAGGTTGTTCACATCGTTCAACGCATCAAAGTTGCGGATGCGGGTCATGCCGTGCTTCTTGAACATATCGGCGTGAAGCTTAATCATATCATAAGGTTGAGGCGCAAGTGCGACAACGTTAATGCCGCGGGCGAGAGTCTGGAGGCGGGCTTTTGGACCGACGGTTTTCCGGAAGGTGTCCATCATATCAAAAGCGTCTTCACCGCAGTTCTGGTAAAGAGCCTGGAAGCGGGCTCCTCCACCTGCTTCAAAGTGCGTGATGCCAGCGGCAGCCGCAGCTTCGACAGCGGGCATAAAATCTTTCATGAATACGCGGGCTCCAAAAATGGATTGGAAACCGTCGCGGAAGGAGGTATCTTGGAATAGGATTTTCTTTTTCATAAGTTTTCCAATGGGGGAATCACACCCCCTGTCTAAGGATCAGGCTAATTGCGGATAAATATAGAAAATGGTCGGGATGGTGATTTATTCTGCGTCATTGTCTTGAAGGGTTCTGTGCACTTTGCAGGGGTTGCCGAAAGCGACGGAATCCGCCGGAATATTTTTTGTGACTATGCTGCCCGCTCCAATGACTGCTCTATCGCCGATGGTAACGCCCGGACAGACGATAACACCTCCGCCGAGCCAGACATCGTTTCCGATATTAATTGGCATTGCGATGCATTCCTTGCGCCGTCTTTTGGCTTCTACGGGGTGGGTCGCGGCATAGATTTGGACGTTTGGGGCTATCCAGCAATTTTTGCCGATGGCCACTTTTTCCGTATCGAGAATTGTGCAGTTAAAGTTCAAATAGGAATTTTCGCCAATGGATATGTTGCTCCCGAAATCGCAATAAAACGGAGGTTCAATGTGGACGCTTTTGTCCCATTTACCGAATAAGGCTGCAAACGATCCTCTCCGGAGTTCGATTTCTTCGGGAGAAGATAGATTAATTTTGCGTATCAGCTGTTGGCAAAGCAGGCGTTTTTCCAAAGCTTCTGCAGGGGCTCCTTCAAAGTGCGAACCAAAAATTTCGTGAAGGCGCCGTTCTTTTTCTAATTCCATCGTCATTCTTCAGAAGGTGTGGTCCCGTTATCCGTCGTACAATTTAGGGAACCCGGATCTTCTGTACATTCGTCTTTGGTGTTGGAAGATGTAGAACTGCTCTTGCAAGAAGAGAGAAATAGGGTGGACACGGACAGAATTAAAATTGCTGTAATGGAGAGTAACTTGAATTTCATATAGCTTTAAAATACATTTTTTCTAGGCGGATTTTTTTGCTGGTTGTTTTTAGGGCCTTTGTTTGGCTTTTTGATGAAAAAAGGAAATAATGAACCCAAAATATATTCGTCCCTTAGAAAGTCAAGATTGTTTTATCTAAGCAAAAATGTGCCCGCGTTTTACTCCAAAAAGAATATCTTGGATGAACAATTTCAAGAAACTGAGAATGGACAGAAAAGCCCTCATGGCTCCTTCTGAAGTTGACCGCCGCCGAAGCGAGCAGAATGTTGACCACATCGCCGAAAGCGCCCCTGTAAAAATCACGGTCGAGCCCATGGTCCGATTTCAGATGACCGATGGTCGGTTCTATTCCCGCCCGCTTGCAGAACGATCCGTGTTTCTTTTTCCGCTGGTGATAGAAATTGCCTTTCTTCGGAGTCTTTGGAATCACGACCTTTCTCTTGATTCAGAACTGTTTTATACAAATTAATATTTTCTCTGCATTCATTGGCAAAGTCTTTGGCTCGCAAGTTGCGTTCCAGTTCACGGACAAGCCTCGTCGTGATCGTCTTCAGTTTTTTTATCCGCCCTCAGGGCTTTTGCCTTGGCTTTGGATGGTTCCTGACGCGTTGGTCGGGAACGTTGTGTTCTTTTCCTGCACGGAGGAATCAATGAAATGGGGCTTCCCCGCTTCGTCATTGTGATCGTCGTTGACAAGGACGCTTTCCTTCAGAATGACTTCCAGTCCCTTTTCTCCGATCCTGTTCCTGAAATGCACCAGTTCGGAGGCTTCGCATGGGTTTCCCGCCTTGAAGGATCGTTCTCCGCAGAGATTCTCGTTCCACGGCCCGCTTGTCAGGAAGGTTGCGCAGATGCTTCAAACTCAGAAGCCCGGCCATCAGGCGGATCGGTTGCAGGGACGTCCCATGATCGAGCTATAGAAAGGACGGATGCCGTCTTTGATCTGTTCCCAATTTATCCTGTCCGAAAGAATGGACCGGGGATGCTTCTGGTCTGTAGCTGTTTTCTAGATGTTTATTGGGCTCGTGGTATTTTTAAGGATCGACTATAGTACTCGATAGAACAATCTAATTGATCATGCTATTTGAGAGACATCCTCTTTTCCCCTTTCTTATGCTCAAGCGTTGTTCCCTAACCGCATATCGGGCGGATCTTGAAGTCGGCAGGCGCCGACTTCCTGACCTAAAGTAATATTAAAAGTCCCTGCATAGCCGGGGCCTTTTTTATAGAAAGAGTTTTATAAAAATAAAGGATCGCGTAAGCGATCCTTTATTTTATCTTTAAAGAAAGATTACTTCTTCGCAGACTTGGACTTCTTTGCGGTTTCCTTGAGAGCTGCACCAGCCTTGAAGGAAACAACCTTGGAAGCCTTGATCTTGATTTCTTCGCCAGTAGCCGGATTGCGGCCCTTGCGAGCTGCACGATCCTTGACGACGAATGTGCCGAAGCCGATCAATTGAACGTTTCCGTCCTTCTTGAGGCCAGCAGTAATGCCATCGAGAACGGCATTGATTGCCTTTTCAGCGCCGACTTTGGTTTCGATTCCGGCTTCCTTGTTAGCGAGGATAGCTGCGACGAGATCTTGCTTGTTCATTGTTTCTCCTTAATGATTTGTGAATTCGCTGTTGATATTATACCTTTTTTTTGCCGTAAAACAAGAGCTTTTTGAAAAAAATTCATTCTTTCCCTTTGTTCCCTAGGGGTTTCATTTGTCTTTATCCGTTCCGATCCCGATTTTCCTAGGAAATATTTTATGCTCTTCCACATACTCTTGACAGACAGCGATAACGATGCAGGTAAAGGGTATTGCGCATACCAGCCCGAGAATGCCTAAAAGCTTGCCCCACACAGAGATAGAGAGAAGTATCAGGACGGGCGGAAGGTTCATTTCCGTGCCGACGATTTTGGGAATGATGAGCATATCTTCGATGATCTGGATGGCAAGATAGATGGATGCTATGATGATGATTACTTCCCAGAAAGGGATTCCCGTATCGAAGGAATAGATGATTCCGAGAAGGAAGGCGATGGGCATACTCGCTACTTGGAGATAGGGAATGAGGTTCAAAACTCCGATGAAAAGCCCGAGTACGATTCCAACGGGAAAGTCTATAACGTAGAATGCTAGTGCATAGAGGCATCCGACGATAAAGGCGACAAGCGTTTGTGCCCGGAAATAAGTCTTCATCATGATGTCTACTTTCTTCAAAAGATCCGGTTTTTCTGTTTCTCCCAAAGGGAAAAGGGCCCTGATCCTTGTGGAAATTTTCGGCATATCCAACATGAGGAATGTCGTATACATAATGATAAAGACGATGCTTACGAGTGTGAGGATGACGGTCGCGGTTCCGGATAGGACTCCCATTGCTCCTGGAAGAATTTTAGAGAGGATGGATTGCGCGGTTTCCCAGAAATCCGAAGTTTGCATAGATTCAAAAAATTCTTTCCCAAAGGCGAACGTCTTGAAGTCTTTGACCATATCGGGTGGGAGCGTTGTTAGGATTTTTTGAACCCATACGGATTCAGCCATAAATTTTTTGGTGAGTTCTCCAAAACGGCTGAATTCGGAAACGATCTGAGGAATGAAAATGAAGCAGGCCGCTGTAATTGCAGTAATCATGATGATAAGGACAATTATCGTGGCGAAGAGTCTGGGAAGCCTTGGTGGTATTTTACGGAGCTTCTTCCCTTCGAGCAGATGTTTGATTTTATGTTCGATTTTTGTGACTAGCGGATCTACGATATATGCGATGAGAAGGGCTGCACAAAAAGGAGCAAGGACTCCCCGGAGGTAATAGGCGAGTAGAAAAACGATGGAACAGGCAATGAAGATAGTGATGTAGTGGAGGACTTGTCTTACATTAGTGCGCGTTTTGATCATAGAATCTCCTTAATCCCAAAACAAAAGCTCCTGTAAAGATAAGCAGCGCTAAAAGGCTTCCGAAATCAACAGCGCGGTTTTTGCCGAAAAAACGGATGCCCTTGATCTCTATTTCTGCTGGTATTCCGAGAAGCGTTCCCTTGGCGCTTTCGATTCCGATGAAGCTTATCTCATCTAAATATAAATCCCTATCTTCCTGAATTTTATGCTTATCGAACCAAAGTAGGGGTGTTTCGAGCTCGGAAAGGGCGATTCTTGTTTCTTTGTAAGCTGGCGAGGCTTCAATAGAAAGGGTCTGAGGCCTTAATGAGAAAATGTCACCAATTTGAGCGGCTTTCGGATCTCTGGCAAACAGAATGAGTGAAATTTTTGGTGTCGGACTCCGGAATAGGATGGCGACGGAATCGAAACCCGAGAAATTTTTTGCCTTGGTAAAGGTTTCTTTTTGCTTGGATAACGGGAGCAAAACCCCGGCGAACGGATGCTCTGTGCCGGAATGAAGTTCCACTTCAAAATTGAGAATGGAATCTTGTCGTAAAATTCTTGCTGTGGAGGAGCCGCCTTCCTTTATATCGGAATAGACGCTCGTTTGTGTTTTTTCTTCTAATGGAAAAATTTGAAGCTCCGTTCTATGGAAGAAAAACCAGAATGTTCCTACCGCAATGAGGCTGATTAGATATACCAATGCTAAGCGGATAATGTTTTTTTTCATCTTTTTCTTAAAAATCCGATGGCAATGATGGCAAGAATGAGATAGGCTCCGAGGAAAATGGCGAGCTCTATGTTGCCGATGCCTCTGGCTTCAATTTTTTTAATTTTGAGTGCTAAATGCGCCCCATGTTTTGCGTCCCAGCCCGGGGTGATTTCTACTCGGGCGACATGTTCTTGATGACGCTGGGTTAAATTTTTGCTTGTTCCCGTTTGTTCATACCAGAAGTCCGGAACGTAGAGGTCTTCCATTGCCAAGGCGATGTGGTTGTTACCTTTGTTGAGAGGGACTTCTTTGATGAGCTGTCGGAATGTGTTCAATTTTGCTTCATCAGTGACGTCCGGGTCGTAGGTCCATACCTTGAAAACGATCCCTGTTTTTTCGGCGGATTCAATATCTAAAATAAGAGAATCCACTAAAGTCCAATTTTCGTAGGAGCCTTTCTTTTCGGCGTCCATTTCCCAGATGAGTCCGCACCAAGCGGGTTTTGTCGTGTCATTTCCGAGCGTGCATTCAAAGTCTAGCGACGAATCGACAAGGCCCATCCGGACTATTGAAGAGCCGCCATCCGAGCTGTCGTTATAAACGCTCGCCCTTTCTGAAGGGCGGAGAGGAAATACGGATTTAACGAACTGATGTTTGGGAACAGCGATGTATATGGCGAGGATAACGACAGCTATGATTGCAAGGATTGTTCCGCGGTGAGACATCAAGCCTCCGGTTTGGTGAGGATATCTTTAAACTTTAGATTGAATTGGATAAGTTCTAAAGGATCTTCTACAGCGGGCTTTTGTCCGAGAATCTTATTCAAAAGTCTATCAAGAAAGACGATAAAGGCAAAATGGTGCTTAGATCTTGTGGATACGAGGAGATTGTCCGTCGGGTTTTTGAGCGTGCGCCGCAGAATTTGGGCAAGTAGCTCCGCGTGCAAGTGGAACATTCCACAGCAAGCCGTGATATGTGCTGGAATCCCATAATCTGGGAGATTGCCTGTTTTGAGAGCTTCTCCGTGATCGATGCATTTTAAATCTGCTGGAGGAGAGACCCAGTCTTCTTTTCTTGTTTCAAGGGCTTTGAGCCAAAGTTCCCGTGTTTTGTCGAACACTTCTCGACGGAATGACATCGTTTTGTCGCTTGGAAAGAAAGCAGCAAGACAATGTGGACAAATTCGGAGATCCAAATGGGAAAGGTCTACTTTTTTTATTTCCGATTTGCAGAACGGGCAGGTTTGGTTCATATTGAGGAAAAAAATAACAAATCCGCATCTATGAAATCCACTTGGAAGTCAATGGAATGCTAAAAATTCTATTTTTTGCGATATGGCACAAGTTGTAGATATTTCAGTAGAGAATTTCGAATCCGAGGTGATGGCGGCTTCTGAGACAAAAGCGGTCGTCCTTTCCTTTTCTTCGGCTCAAATGCCGGAATGCGCGGAATATGACGCACTTCTTTCCAAGCTTTCTTCTGAGTTGGATTTCACGCTTGGTAAAGTGAGCTTGGATAAGCCGGAAAATGAGGCCTTTATCCAGTCTTTCCAAATCCGGAGCTTACCGGATGTCCGAGTGCTCCTCAAGGGAGAGATGGCGGATGTCATTCAGGGAAAGCTTCCCGAAGCAGAGCTCAAAAAGCGCCTTGAGAAATTTTTTGTGTCCGAAGAGGAGCGCGCCAAACGCGGTTTGGAGGATGCTATTGCGAACGGGCATTTTGGTGAAGCGAAGGCTGCTTTAGAAGCTGTTCTTAAGCAGAAGCCAGATGATGATCATTCCAAACTGCTCCTTGCCAAGTGCGAACTGAATTTGGGAGATTCTGATAGAGCGAAAGCCCTCCTTTTGCAGATTCCTGAACTTTCTTCTGAACACGCTCAGGCGAAGTCTCTTCTGGAATTAATGGAATTCTTTGTGGAAGCGTCCAAAACGGATGCTGTTTCCCCAGAGGACATGGCTTTCCATGAGGCTTGCATCGCTGCTAGCGAAAAGGAATATGGGAAAGCTCTCCAAGAATTCTTTAATTTGGCGATGTCCGCTCCGGCTTACAAGGATGGCGCGGCCCGGAAGGCGATGATTACTTTATTTGGCGTCTTGGGTGCCAAAGACCCGTTGACTTGGGAATTTCGTTCCAAGTTGAATTCGGCCTTGTTTATTTAATCGAAGGGTGTAATGCAATTTCGTTTTTTGCTGATACTTTTATTTCCTGTGGTGCTTTTTGCGTTGCAGTTCCCGGTGCATAAGGAGGTCCTTCCGAATGGATTGACCGTCCTGCTTTATCCGAATAAGCAAGCTCCAACAGTGAGTTGCAGGTTATTTTATGTGACGGGTTCCGTGAATGAGGTCCCGGGGAAGTCCGGTCTTGCGCATATTTTGGAACATGAACTTTTTAAAGGTTCGAATAAAGTCGGTGTAACGGATAGTGTGAAAGATGCTGCTTTTATGGCGAAGGAAGATTCTCTTCAAGCGCTGATTCGCGGAGCTCTTCTCAAAGAGGACTCGGTGATGGCGAAGAAACTACGGGCAGGTTATGATTCTATTGTGAATGAACAGCGCAAGTTTTTTGTGAAGGATGAGCTTTGGAGCGCATACCAGGAAGCCGGTGGAACGGGACTCAATGCGTTTACGACGGATTTGATGACTGCTTATATCGTGACGCTTCCGAAGAATCGCGTAGAGCTTTTTTTGTGGCTTGAATCAGACCGTATGCAGAATGCGGTTTTGCGCGAATTTTATTCGGAACGCGATGTGGTGCGCGAAGAGCGCCGTATGCGTTATGATGATCGCCCAACGGGAAGGTATTACGAAACACTGAATTCGATGATCTATGAAGCGTTTCCTTATCGCGTGCCGACGATCGGCTGGCCTTCGGACATTATGAATTTGACGCGTGAAGAGGCCGAAGAGCATTACCGCAAGTATTATAAACCGCGGAATGCAATTCTCGTGCTCGCCGGGGACTTGGACACTCTCCAGACAATGACCCTCATAAAGAAATATTTTGGAAAGATTCCTCCGGGAGAAGCCTTTGCTCCGATTACTGTCCGCGACCCGGATCAGGCGGGCGAAAAGCGCTTGATCATTTGGCGACCGGATGCGCCAAATATAATGAATCTCGTAATTAAGACGCCTGCCATCGGCGATAGCGTCCTCTATGCTTTGGATATTGCGGAAGGCGTTCTCAATGGGCATTCCGGGCGCTTGTATAATCGACTTGTTGAAAAGGAAAAGCTCGCGGTTTCCGTGAGTGCATCTAATAGTCCGAATAAGTATGTTTCTGAATTTTCTGTGAATGTGACCCTTCAGCCCGGAGCAGACCCTGCCCAAGTGGAAAAAATTGTGTGGGAAGAACTCGACCGTCTTAAAAATGAACCGGTAAGCGTCCGCGAATTTCAGAAGGTGAAGAATCGTTCTTATGTAGCGCTTGTGGAGAGTTTCCTCGATATGGAAAATGTGGCCACTCAGCTTGCGTGGTATGAAATGTTCGGCGATTACCACATTCTGTTGGATTGGCCAGACAAGTTAAATACAGTTTCTCCTGAAGCGGTTCAGAATGCGGCAAGGCAGACTTTCCTCCATAAGAAAGCGACGATTGGTTTTTTGCTTAAGGGGGAGGAGAAGTAATGGATACTCGAATTCGGCTTATTTTTTCGATATTTTTTGTTTTTTTGTTCGGGGCGTGTTCTTCTGCGCCTGTAATAGAAAAAGAGCAAGCTCCTGTAGAAACTTCTGCGATTCCACAGAGCTACCGCGAAATCAAATATCCAGAATTTGTCTATGTAGCCCCTTTTCCTGCGGATTATCGGGTTAAAATTTCCGATAGTATTACGGGATACATTATTGAAGACAGGACGCTGCCACTCGTGCATTTTAGCGTGTATTTCCGGGAGAGCCGTCTTGCAGATTCCTTGAAGAATGAAGCCGCTTATGAACTTCTCTCTCCGATGTTTCGCCGCGGAGGCTCTGTAAAGCTTGGCCCGCAAGCGTTGGATGATTCTCTTGAATTTATCGGAGCCTCTGTTTCGGGGTCTCTTGGCACGTTCCGCAGTTTTATCGGAGTAGAATGCCTGTCCAAGAATTTCCCGCAGATGCTTTCTTTAGTGAAGGACGTTTTTCTTTTGCCCGCGTTTGATGAAAAGGAATTGGAAATCCAGAAAGCGGCTGCTATCAATGCTTACGAACATCGCTATGATACTCCTTCTGCGGTTCTTTCCTCGCTTTACCAGTATGTAAATTATGAGCCAAATCCGCGGCTTTGGGATGCGACTGGCGAAGAGTTTAAGAACGTAACGCGCGATGATCTTTTAAAGATTTCAAAGAACCATTTTTTATCGCATCGCATCGTTTTTGCCATTGCTGGTGATTTTGACAAGGATTCGATGACGGCAGTCCTCCGCTCTTATTTTGCTTCGTGGAATGCAGCAGATTCAGTGAATAGCGCAGTTCCGCAACCGTTGAAATTGAAAAAACGCCCTGGAATTTACCTAGTCGATCGCGATATTTCCCAGGCGAATATTTCGATGTGCGCTCCTTTTGTAAAGCGTCCGGACCCGGATTATTATCCGACGGCGCTTGCGAGTTTTGTTCTCGGTGGTGGAAGTTTCTCGTCTCGTTTGATGACTCGCGTTCGCTCGGATAACGGACTTGCTTATAGCATCCATAGTTCTGTCGATAATAATTATCACGATCAGGGCTTGGTGACGATTTCCTTACAGACCAAGGTAGAAAGCGCGTCTCTTGCCCTTGGACTTATCAAAGAAGAAATTAACAAACTTGCTAAAGAAGGTCCCACGGATGAAGAACTTGCATTGGCAAAAAAAGCTTTAATAGAAAGTCTGCCGAGCCTTTTTGATTCTCCTGCAAATACTACCCTGATTTTTGCGGACGGGGAACTCCTTGGCAAAAAGGATACCCATTATATTGACTATGTAAATGAAATTAATGCGGTGACAAAGGATCAGATCAAAGCGATGATTTCAAAGTATTTTGATCCGCAGAAAATGACGGTTTCCATTGTCGGGCCTGCTTCAAAGCTTTCTAGTATCGGCAAATTTACTTTAGTTCCTTTAGACAGCTTGGACTTTAGAAAGTAATTATGAGATCCTCTAAAAATCTATTTTGTTTCCGTTGTCGGGAAGTAGTTTTTAGAGAAAACATTATGCCCCGATGCCTTGCTTTTTTACTTTGTTTGCTATCGCTGTCATTTGCATCGCAGACAAGAGAAGAATTGGTGCATAATGCTTGTGCGGCGGCGAATGCGTGCCTTTCTACGATTCTTCCGGGATGTTTGGAGGAAGATCTCGCTCCGATCTCCGGAATTGAATACGATGCGGAGTTTTGCGCTCCGTTCCTTGATTTAAGGAATCGCGGGCTGGATTTGAATTCTCCAGTGACAGCTGAAATGTTCGGACATTTGGGCGAGCGTTATCGCGTAAACTATACAAATGAGGGATATTTGCCTGTAACGGGAGATATGATGAGCTATCTCTTCGATCATCTTCCTTTTACGACTGTGCTTGTGAATGCTTTTCAGGGAACCGCTTACAAGATTCATTACAATTCGCAGAATCAGCGGCTTTTTAGCGGCGATAACGGCGGGCATCTCTACGGAGATTTTTATTGGGTGCTCCAGGATAGTGCGGGCATGTACAAAGGATTCCGCGATGTCTTTTATGGAAGCGGGCGCTGCCAGATCTTGCGCTGGAATTTGCGGGGTATTGCCATTGCTTTTTTGGATATGTACCCTATGGGAAACAAAGTCCGCTATAAATTTGTGGCGGTCGTATTCCCTGCGAATGCCATTCTCAATTCGCTGATGCAGATGGGCTTTTTCCGCAGCGTCGTCGATGATAAGATGTCAGAAATAATCAATAACATATCGGAATCTTCCAAGCGCTATGCTGCAGGAGAGCATACCCCTGTGGATACTTGTTCCTTGTTGAAAAAGCCTCCCTATTCTAAACAGATTGCGGAGTTTGAACAGGTGGCAGAGGGAAAGCTCCATTGGACCGTAGGCGACGCACTTCAAAAGAAATTGGACGAATCCCGTAAAAAGCGCCCCATTTTTGTGACGGAAACCCCGATGATTTTTAAAAAGATCAATACATCAAAGCCATAGAATAAAACATGTCAGAAGAACTTTATACATATTCCTCTCCCGAGATGAAGGCCAAAATAGAATCCTTTTATCCGCAGATTACGGATAGGCGGCGGGAACTCCTCTGGAAGGTGGCATCGAACCGCACACGGCATTTCTGCATGGTGTTGGAAGACCTTTTTGATCCGCACAATATTTCGGCTGTTATTCGCACAGCGGAAGTATTCGGCTTGGAAGATGTACATATAATCGAAGAGGTGAATCCCTATCATGTGAACAAATCCATTTTGAAAGGGTCCATTAAATGGATGAACGTTTATCTTTATAAAAAGCGCATGGAATGCATGCAGCATTTGCGCGAAAAGGGTTACCGCATTGCTGTAGCGAGCACTAATACGGATAATTCCGTTTTGGATCTGGATCTTTCAAAACCGATGGCTTTTTATTTGGGAAGCGAGTTCCACGGGAACCATCCGGATACTCTTGCTGCGGCAGATTGTGAATTCAAGCTTCCGCAATATGGCATTACGGAATCAATGAACGTTTCTGTGGCCGGAGGCGTTCTGATGTGCTATTTGGATCATTTTATGCAAAAGAAAGGACGTACCGCTTATGCCCTTTCTCCGCGAGAACGCGATGAGCTTCTCCTAGAATGGTTGGAAAGGCATGTAAGTGGCGATGCTGCTAAGAGCCCGATAGTGCATATTGGCGGTTAAAATTGAAAAGGACCTCTCTTGATTTTTGACAATAAGTTAAATTTTCACTTGCGATGAAGAAAAATACAAGCTTATATCTCGCCGTAGGACTTGTAGTCCTTTTAGCCATAATCATCCTGATATTTGGTCTGTTCTTCTTGAATGACAAAGATCCCCGGGAAGCTTTTAACACTTTTTATTTGCGCTTTACCCAAGTTAGCACGTTGACGCTTGATGATCCCGTCAAAATCAATGGCGTGAAGCTTGGAAAAGTGGAAGACATCAAGTTGAGCGGCAACCGGGTTCTTGTAACGGTCCGCATTCGCACGGATGTCAAGATTCCGAAAAATTCCGAAGTCCGTGTACAGAATATTGGTATTATGGGTGAACGCCAGATAGGGGTCATACTCGGTGATACTTCACAAGTTTTTGCTCCCAATGATACGATCAACGGTCATTTTGATGCGGGCATTGCCGAAGCTCTTGGGCTCGCTGGTGAATTATTCGATTCGACTAAGGTTTTAATAGAAACCGTCCGAGTTGTCATGGATTCTACCATAGCTTCTCCAGAATTCTCCCAGAAGTTCAAGGGGATGGTGAATAAAGCGGAAAATCTTGAGGATCGTCTTTCTATGCTTGTGGATGAGACGGATCCACAACTTAAAAAGAGCTTGAAGAATTTGAACGATGCTACGGTAAAGGTGAACCTTCTTTTGGATACAGCGGCAGCTCCGATTGGAGGCTTGGTTACCGATGCCCGCGGTTTAATGGGCGATGCACATGGTGTTGTCGTAAAATTGGATTCGGTAACAGATAGATTGGTGTCGATAACTCAGAAATTGCAGTCGAAGGATAATACGGCGGGAATTCTTTTGAACGATCGCGTTCTTCACGATGATTTGGTGAAGACGGTTAATTCAGCTGATAGTCTTTTCCGTATTATTTTGCAAGACGGTCTCGACATCAATGTTGATTTCTTCTAGAGGATTGTGGAGTTTATGATTTCTAAGGAAATTCCCGTAACGAACAAAATGGGTGTGCATGCGCGCCCAGCTGGAATGATCGTTAACATTACGGGCAAAGCGAAGAGCGAGGTAACGCTCGAATATGACGGCTCCAAGGTGAATGCCAAGAGTATTCTCAATGTGATGATGCTTGCAATTATACCGGGCGCTACGGTGACGTTTACGGCCAAGGGTGAAGACGAGAGAGAAGTCATTGCCCAATTAGAGGAACTTTTCCGCAACAAATTCAATGAAGACGGCAACGATTAAAAAAGTGAAAACGCGTACTGTTCTCGTGGGAGTGGCAGCCTCTCCTGGTTATGCTGTCGGGTCTGTTCAAAAAATTGCGAACCGGACGGTGACGATCGACGAGGCCAAGTTGCCGGCGGAGCGTCTACCCGCAGAAGAACAGCTTTTCTTGAAGGCTTTGGATAACACGACCCGTGATATCAATAATCTGAAAACGGCAACCGTGCAACGTTTAGGTATAAATGAAGCTCGAATTTTTGATGCCCATTTAATGATGCTCAAAGATCCGACGCTTCTGAATTCGATTTTGGCATCTATCAAACAAGAAGGGCATAATGCTTCTTGGGCTGTACATAGTAGCCTTTCCGCTTTAATTGCACAATTTGAAAAGAGCAAATCTGAAGTATTGCGTGAACGCGCGATGGATCTGAAGGAGCTTTACAACCGTTTGCTCGCTGCTTTGGGCGATTCGGGGCCAGTGCTTTCTTCTGTTCCGCATAAAGACGGTTCGATTATTGTTGCCCATGAGTTAACTCCGGGAACGCTTATTTCTCTTAAGAGAGACGAAATTTTGGGATTTGCGACAGATTCCGGTGGACGCACAAGTCATTTCTCGATTCTCGCCCGCTCGATGCAGATTCCCGCCGTGTCCGGGCTCCGCAATGTATCGCTTTTGATTGAAAACGGCGATACCATTCTGATTGACGGTACAGGTGGAATGGTCATCGTCAACCCGAACGAGGAAGACCTTCGACATTTTGAGGAAAAGCTCGCTGTTTTCAACAAACAGAAACAGGAACTTTTCACGATGCGCCAACTGGAACCGATGACCCGCGACGGCAAGTATATTACGCTACTTGCGAATATCGAACTTCCTCTGGAAGCCGATAATGTTTTGGATTTTGGCGCGACGGGCATCGGGCTTTATCGCTCGGAGTTTCTCTTCTTTAGAAAAGGAATGCCGACTTGTGCGGAACAAGCGGAAGCTTATAGTTACATTCTCCGCACGCTAAAGCCATTTCCTGTTGTTATACGCACTTTGGATGCCGGCGGGGACAAGCTCGTTTCGGACGTTTCGGCTTCCGAGGAAGCAAATCCGTTTATGGGGTGGCGTTCTATCCGCGTATGCCTTTCCCGCAAGGATCTTTTCAAAGATCAGTTGAAGGCCCTTCTCCTTGCGAGCGTAGAAGGAAACTTGCGGATTATGTTTCCGATGATCAGCGGGCTTAACGAACTCCGCGAGGCAAAAGCTCTTTATCAAGAATGCCGTACGGAACTTCTCGATCAGGGGAAGGAACTTCCAAAAGTTAAAATTGGCGCAATGATAGAAGTCCCGGCTGCGGTGATGATGGTAGAAGCTTTGGCGAAAGAAGTTGACTTCTTCAGCATCGGAACGAACGACTTGATTCAATTCACATTGGCCGTCGATCGTACAAATGAACTCATTGCCAATATGTTTGAACCGCATCATCCAGCAGTTTTGAATATGATCGATAGAGTTGTACGAGCGGCGCATCGAGAGGGCATCCCGGTTTGTGTGTGCGGTGAAATGAGTTCCGATCCGCTCAGCACTTTGGTGCTTGTCGGTCTTGGCGTTGATGAACTTTCTATGACGCCTTGGAGCATTATGGAATGCAAAAAAATCATCCGTTCCGTGAATTATGAAGATGCCAAGGCTACAGCCAAGGCGGTTCTCAAGTTGGATGATGCGCAGAGTGTGAACAGGTATTTAAGACAGAAGTATTTGCAGACGATTACCGATCTTGGAATTTCAAGCTTCATTACCTCGCATGATGTGAAAGATTCTTTGGACGATAATGTATAAAGGCGTGTCTAAAAATTCATTTCCGATAAATTTTCATGATCTAGAAGCTGCTCGGTTTTGTAATGGTCATGGAGATATGCCCTCCATTTTCCGCTATTTTCCCATTTTATTTTTTTTCTTATCTGTTTCCGTTTCTTTTGCGTCTATAAATGATTCTCTGGATTTGGAAAAAATCCCTGCGTATGCTTTCCAAGACCAGGTCGTTCATTTTGAACGGGCAAAAAAAGATTGTATTACCTTGGCTAATGGAATTCATAAGGGATTTGCCTGTGCCGCCGCCTATTACTATGAAGGCAACAATGATAGCGCCTATAAGGCATATCATTCGCTTCTGGGAAAGGATAGTGCGCTGGATAAGAGTATTTTAATCCGGATGTCTAGGGTTCTTTTTGCCGAAAAAAAATTTAAAAAAGCCCGCAAAACGCTTCTAGATGGGAAAGGCCGGTTTGGCAAGGATCCAGAATGGGAAGAAGGTTGCAGCAGGCTTCGTTTGGAATTGACCTTGGCGGATCCGAAGATAAAGCCAAAAGCCCAGGCAGATTCAGTCGAAGCCTTTCTTAAAAAATATGGGGATGATGAGCGGGTTCCGATGCTCCGCTTTAGAAAGGCAAAACTTTTAGAATCTGCCGGCAGATATAAATTGGCGATGCAAGCATATCGTTATGTTCTTTCTAACCCTTCTGACTATGGAGATTCTGCGCTTGCTTCTCTGCGGGCTTTGCGCGTAAAAGTCCCATTGAATGAAACCTTAGATGAAAAAATAATTTATACGAAATGTATTTGTGCGAGAGGTCTTCACGCGGAATGTTTGGCTTTGTTAGATACGATTGCTTCTATTGATTCTTCAAAGGCTCCTGTGCGAGATACTACAAAGCCTCCTGTCTTGAAGACCGCAGAAGATTCTACTGTTTGGCGCCTTTCCCCTAGTTCTCTTCCTCTCAAGACCCGCATCCAATTATGGGAAAGGAGGGCAAGGGCGTATAAAGGAATGGAAAACGATACATCTGCCATAAAAGTTTACAGTTTTTTGCTGGATTCTGTTGAACTCAGGCCGCGCTGGCTTCAATCTTTAATTCGTTTGTACCGGGCGGAAAACCGTACAGATGATGCCAAGCGGATTGATTCTATTTTTCAAGATAAATTTCGCTATAGCCCGGAAAATGCCAACAATATCTGGGTTCGTGGGCTAGAATACGAACAAAATAAAAATTATCCACTGGCAATAGCCACATACGATTCTTTGACAGATCCCAGATTCAGTGGAAGCTCAAAGAGCGAATGGGCGAAATTTCGCATTGGATTCATCTATTACAAAATGAACAATCTTGATTCTGCGGCTATTGTTTTTGAAATGGCAAAGAAGTTGCCTTTTGTCTGGAGTTCCAGTGCAAGTCGTATGTTTTTAGGCGATATTTATAAAGCGCAGCGAAAGGATTCTTTGGCAAGGGATGCCTATTTAGATTGTATCCGCGATTTCCCTGTCGGTTATTATGCGCATCGTTCCCGCGTCAAGCTGGTGGAAAACAAATTGATGGATTCTCTTAAAGTCCCTTGGCTTGCTCCCCAAGATCTGTCGGATTCTGCAACGCTTGTTTGGATCCGCTCTTTTCAACCGGGGAGTAAACCGGATTCGTCTTATAGCGCTGGGCGATTTGAACAAGTAAAGCATTTGCTGGATTGGGGATTTACTGAGGAAGCGTTTGACCTTTTTGAGGAAGCGAACAAGAAAAATTCCAAAAGGCTTGACTTTCTTTATGAATATGGCACGCTTTTCCTGCGCTATGGAGAAATTATAAAAGGATACAACCTCTCGCGGAATTTTCAGAATATCATTGACCGCAAGCATTTGGGGGAAGCTCCCCGGAATGTTCTCCGGTTCCTGTATCCGATTCCCTATAGCCGCCGTGTTGTGCTTGCGTCTGGTGAAGGCATCGACCCCTTCTTTGTCTATGGAGTGATGCGCCAAGAATCCACGTTCAATTTTTTGATTACTTCTAGAGCAGGTGCTCGCGGGCTTTTGCAGATTATGCCTGCAACGGGCAAAAAATTGGCAAAAGCGGAAAACATTGCGGATTTTACGCCAGCACAATTGTATAATCCATTCATGAACATCCGCTTGGGCGTCCGCTACTTGAAAGATTTGCTGAATGAATACAATAGAGACCCGATGTACGTGCTTTGTAATTATAATGCGGGTCCGAAGCCTGCAAAACGTTGGCAGACTGCGACGGAGGGACTTCCTTGGGACGTGCGCGCGGAAGAGATCAGCTATTGGGAAACTAGGGATTATGTAAAGCGCGTTCTCGGCAATTATTGGGTGTATGCCGAAGTTTGGAATCGGATCGGAGAGTAACATGCTCTTTTTTGTACTTACATTAGGTGCTTCCGTTTGCTTTGCTTTTGGTAACGTTCTTTCTAAATCGGGAGTCGCCAAGTCTGGCGAAACGGTGGACGTGCACCATCCGTTCCGCTTTTTAAAGAGCTTTTTAACTTCTAAACGCTGGTGGACGGGGTTCGGCCTTTCCGGGCTTGGCAATGTTGGAAATTATGCCGCGATGGCTTTGTATAATTTAAGCCTAGTCAAACCAATCTCTGCATTGAACCCTGTGCTTACGGCAATTTTTGGCCATCTCTTTTTGAAAGAACCTATCAACCGCCGTGTTGTCGCGGCCATTGCTTGCGTGCTTTGTGGGCTTTTGGCGGCATCTTTTGAACTGAGCGAAAAGCCTGGTACGCAGGATCTTCCTGCTCTTTGGATCTTTTTCTTTTCGCTTATTCTTCTCGCTGTTTTGTGGAAAGTTCTGTTCAAGAAAAGACCTGAAGTTTGCGATTCCCTTGTAATGGGAATCTGTTATGGGCTTTCAGATGCTATGTATAAGAGTCTTGCAATAGACGCTACAGCAAAGGGAATGAAATTATCTGCAGATGAATTTCTTTTTTGGATAGAAGATTTCCGTGTTTGGGCGTTTATCGCCGTTTATTTAACGGCTTTTGTTTATACCCAGATCGCATTTTCGAGAGGGCGGGCCCTCTTCGTGATCCCTTTTAGTGCGGCCATTGGCGCTGCCGTGCCTATTTTGGCGGGTGCTTTTATATTTTCGGAACCTTTCCCGTGGAATAAAATTTTAAGTATTGTATTGGTTTTGGCGGGATCGAGTCTTTTTATCGCAAGTCCGAAAAGGATGATCCAGAAGACTTTCAAAAGGAACAAATCCGATGAAAAAAAATGAAGTCTGGTTCAAGGCGACAGGGCATTGCCCAACGGAAGAATATGATTTAGCGACGGTATTCCTGATGGATTCCGGTGTGGGTGCATTGCAGGAATTAGATGCGGTTGTTCCGGGCCGTACGGATTTTTGCTTTTATACGGATTCCGAAGAAACACGTGATGCGATTATTTCAAAGTTTCCTCAATATGGATTCACCTTGGAAGATGAACCTGCCAAGGATTGGGACCGCTGGTGGAAAGAGCGTGCGACGCCCGTGCATGTGAGTGAACGGCTTTGGGTGCGTCCGCCATGGGTTGATTTTACACCAGAAAAGAAAAGTTCAATTCTTCTTGTACTAGAGGCGAAGAGCGCTTTTGGCACAGGAGACCATGCGACGACATCACTTATCTCTGGAATGATGGAAGGCCTTTCCCTGAAGGGGAAAACAGTGCTGGATATTGGCACGGGAACTGGCATTCTTTCAATGCTTGCAGATAAATTAGGTGCTAAAATGGCCGTGGGCACAGAAATTGATATGCTCGCTCTTCCTTGCATCGCCGAGAATTTTAAAAATAATGGCTGCATTCACGCTCGGGCTGTATTCGGTTTTTTGGATGTGTTTAAATCGAGTTCCCATTTCGACCACATTGTCTGCAATATGATCCGCACGGAATTTTGGCCTCTTAGGGAAGATGTGGAACGGTTGCTTCTTCCCGGTGGGCATTTGGTCCTCACGGGACAGCTCACGTCCGAAAAAGATTACGTTTTGGATTGGTTTGCTGAAAGCGGATTCGATGTCCTCCGCGAAAAAACAAAAGATGAATGGTGGTGCGTTGATGCGGAACGTGTTTGATATTCTAATTGCAAGAAAGAGCGCTCGCGAATATGATCCTCGGGTGGTATCCATAGAAATCGTCCGTGAAGTGTTGAAAGATGCGGGCCGAGCGCCTTCGAGCAAGAATACGCAGCCGTGGCTTGTCGCTTATCTTTCGGGGCAACCGCTTGAGGAACTCCGACGCAAAATGTGCGGTGCATTTGAAACCGGGCTTCCCGCTGATTTTGAAATAGATTCAGGTACTTTTGAGGCTTATCTTCCCCGGGCAAAGAAACTGGGCAAGGATATTTTTGCGTGGAAGGGAATTGACCGTGAAGACCTTGAAAAGCGTCATTTGCATGCGAAGGAAAATTTCCGCTTTTTTGGTGCGAATCAAATTTTTATTGTCGCTGTCCGCAAAGAGGCTTGCAATGAAAAGGCTATTTTCGATGTAGGAATTTTTTCTGCCTATTTAATGCTCGCTTTGGAATCCCGCGAGCTTGGATCTTGTCCGCAAATGAGCACGCTTGCCTATCCGCAAATTTTGAGAGATGCTATTCCCGATTCAGAAAATTGGTTGCCTCTTTTAACACTTCCTTTTGGCTATCCCAAAAAAGGTAGCCATTTGAATGAATTTGAAACAGAACGGGAACCGCTTGGAAGTTGGGCGTTTGAAGTGGTAGGGAAATGAGCGATAGTCTTTTTGTGCGGGTGGCTTCTCGCGAGGTAACAGACGTCAAGCCTGTATGGATGATGCGCCAAGCTGGTCGCTATTTACCCGAATATCAAGAACTTCGCGCACATTTTAAGGACTTTCTTTCGTTTGTATCGAATCCGATGGCTGCAGCGGAAGCAACACTTCAGCCAGTGCGGCGGTTCTCATTGGATGCGGCGATACTTTTTAGCGATATTCTGGTAACGCTGCCTTATATGGGATTTGATTTGGATTTTGCGATTGGCAAAGGTCCCGTGATAAAAAATCCCATGCGGAGTTATTCCGATGTAAAGCTGCTTTCTAGAGTGAATTTTGAAAAGGATTTGCTTTATACAAAAGAAGCTCTTAAAAAGGTAAAAGAATCTCTTCCTTCGGATACGGCCCTTTTGGGTTTTGTCGGAGGACCGCTCACGATTGCGTCTTATGCAATTGAAGGAGGAACTTCTAAGGATCTATCCTTGACAAAAGCTTTGTATTACAAGGATCCTTCTACTTATGAGGCTTTTCTTTTAAAAGTGGCGGACATTACGGGAGAATACCTTGCGAAGCAAGCGGAATGGGGTGCTACGGCCTTGGTTGTGATGGATTCTTGGGCAGGGAATCTTTCCAAAGAAGATTATGCGTTTATGGCACGCCCGTATACGCAGAAAGTGCTTTCTATTGTGCGCCAAAAGACGGATGCTCCTGTGATTTATTATGCAAATGGGGCTCAGCATCTTATAGATGATTTTACTCTTCTGGGCTTTGATGTCATTGGGCTCGATCATCGCTCCGATTTGGCTTCTGTTTTTGAAAAACATCCAGAAACGGTGTTCCAGGGAAATTTGGATCCCGCCATTCTTTTTGCTTCCCCGGAAGTCGTGAAAGAGCGCGCTCGGATTATTTTAGATAAAGTAAAAAATAGAGCTCATATTATGAATCTCGGCCACGGAGTTCTTCCGTTGACTCCTGTTGCTAACGTTCAAGCCTTTGTTGATGCTGTGCGCGGGCTTTAGCCTTGGAAAGCTCCCAATGAATTCTGTACAAAAGAATTTTTACCTTTTTCATTAGATGGCAAAAACCTTCGTTTTTTGTAGCTAGCCATTTTTTATCGAAATCTTTGTCTATCGCGCCTTCGCGTTCAATGAGTGTTGCATAGTCTGTCGAAAGGGCTTTTGCTTCACCGTTTTTCCAAAAGTGAAAAACTTCGTCGCGCGTAAACCGAGATTCCAAAAGCTTTCTTTTTACAAAGCCCGCTTTTTGAGAAATGAGCTTTGGATAGGAGAAAAGGATTTTTTTGTCTGTATGGTAAAGCGCTTCTAGTTTAATCCCGGCGTTTTGCATTGCAATGCTTGTGCCGACTTCAAGGCGCTTTACAGTGTCGTAGAAATCTTCTCCCTCAGGCTCTTTGAGAATGTGTTTAAAAAAAACGGAAATGGCCTTTGGCTTCAGGTAGAGAAAAAAGGATTGCAGATGATAGGCGTATTCATCATTTTCGGTAAGAGAAAAAATTTCGGCTTCGCTGTCTTCCGCTTTCGCAAAAATCATATTGAACCGGTTTTGGTAATAGACGATGGAATCGTTTACTAGGACCAATCGTTCCCATTCTTCACGTCTAAATTTGGCTGTGTACTGAATGTAGCGGCGCCACATTCCGAAATCGTACCCGTGATTGTCGGTGAAGAAAAGTTCAATATGATGCGAGTCTAGAAAAGCATGCGAAGAGGGATCCAAGTCGCGGCGGTTCGTTAAATATGCTACGGTGAATCCCGTTTGCACAAGGCCAGCCAGCGCATAGCGGATATAACCTGGAAGGCTTTCGCCTTCTTGGTAAGAAGCATAGAGAACTTTTCGGAGTATGGATTTATTCTGCGGTATCATTTTTTCTTGGAGTTGATGCGCCCGCTGTCCCTGCGCGAATTACCGAAGTTCTTGGAACTTGCGCTATGGTGGAACCCTTTGCGCTGTCCGCTGCTTCTATTGCTAGAAGAAAAGTCCCGGTTATCATCTCCGCTATGAGTTCCGCGGAAGCTGCCTTTGCGCTCACTGCTGCGTTTTCCATAGCGTGAATCATCCCCGTCGTTCCGTCTATCTCCGCGGTTGCGGTCGCCAAACCTGTTTTCTCCTCTGTCGCGGTGTTCGCTCCTAAAACCACCTCTGCGGTCATCCCTCTGTCCATTGGGGCGGGAATTGCCGTAGGAATCGCGGACGACTTTGCGTTCACGCGGGCGGAGTGCGCTCAAATCATTATTTTCTGTCGGCTGGGAAACGAGTCCCATTTCTTCGGCGGCTTCCTCTCTGGATTTCTCCCCATACGCTTTTCCTGTCTTCGCGTCTTTGAGCTTGGCGAGAATTGCAAAGTCAGCCTCGCCTCGGACCGGGTTTGCGCGGAGAAGGCGAACTCGCACGGTATCGCCGTGAGCAAAAGTCTTGCCGCTGCTTCTGCCGTAGACAATTCCCTTGTCAGGGTTGAAAATGTAATAATCGCGGCCCGCAATATCGCGGAATCGCACGAGGCCTTCGGCATTTGGTTCTTTAACTGCTACGTAAATACCCCATTGTTGGATACCCGTAACGGTTGCTTCGAATTCTTCTCCGAGGTGAGCGAGTAAAAGCCAAGTTGCGCAAACCTTTATCGACATGCGTTCGAGTTTCTGGTTTTTGATTTCGTTTGCGGAAATTTCGGCGCAGACTTCAATTACATTGTGTGCACGTTCTGCTTTTTTTTCTTTTTCCGTGGTGCGGGAGAGTTCGCGGTGGCACCATAGGTCCGCATAGCGGCGGATAGGTGAGGTGAAATGCGCGTAGTCTTGCCAGTTGAGCGCGAAGTGACCAAAACTATTGCTATCGTAGTGCGCTTTTTGCATACTGCGGAGGATGCGGTTGATAATGGATTCGTCGCCTTTGGCGCGTTTTACCAAGTGCTGGTAGAGTTCAAAAATGGTCTGGTTTAAGTTAGTATCGCCGCGGCGAGGCTTGCCTAAATCGCGGAGAGAAACCGGGCTGTCCTTGAAGAGATCCGGTAAAAGGTAATAGAGCTCCATAATGTCCTTGGTATCGGGAGCTTCGTGAATGCGATACACGCCTTGGAGACTGCGGAGTTTTAGCTCTTTTGCGCAGCATTGGTTGGCGATGAGCATACATTCTTCGATCCAAGAATCCGATTCTTCGGTGGGTCTCGGCACGATTGCTTCGGGCTCGCCTTCTGCATTGAACTTGCATCCGAATTCGGTGCTGCCGAGTTCCAAGATACCGTTTTGAGAGCGGTTTGCTTTGAGGAGACGGGTCACTTCGGCAAGGTCTTTGACATGTTCGTCTCCTTGGGCCATCCGTTCCATCGCCTGCCCGTAAGTAATGGAACTTGTAATGCGGACGATGCTTTTTTTGAACTCGTAATGAGTCACGTTAGCTTGTGCGTCCAAATCCATCATACAGGTGAATGCAAAACGATCCACGCCTTCGTGAAGCGAGCAGAGGTCACTTGAAAGGCGATCCGGTAGCATCGGTACTGCGCACCAGGGAAGGTATTGCGTATAACTTCTCGCAAGAGCTTCTTCATCAAGTTCCGAACCCTCGGGGACATACTCACTGACATCGGCAATGTGTACACCGAGTTTGTAACCACCATCGGGCGTCTTTTCAACGGAAACCGCGTCGTCGTGGTCCATAGCGCCTTCTGGGTCAATGCAAAGAATGTAGGTACTGCGGTAATCTTCTCGGCCTTTGGCATCCTTTTCCGCAGGGGCTTTTTCTTTGTTTACAAAGTCAATGATAGAAGCGGAGAACTTTTCAGGAAGGTTGGAGTCTTTCATGAATTGTTCTTTTACTTCCTTCCAAGTGAGGTCTCCTTCCATAGCGGTATTGTCGACCTTGGCGAGCATGGAATGCTTGAGACGCGGATGCGGATAAAGTGTAAAGGCGATGACCTCTCCTTCTTTACCGGGGGCTTGCTTGCGGTGTGCCATCGGGTAGGTTTTGCCAGTCTCGTTTTCTGTAACGGTCCACTTATCTTCTCCAGCGAAGTGAAGAATTCCGCGATGAATGCGTTCGGCGTCATCATCGAAAGAAACACGGCTTCTGCGGCTTTTTGCAGCGGGGCGGCGGTTGTCGCTTTCTTCTGTATTTTTGAGAGTCTCTTTTACTTCGCCCGAGCCCATGGAGTATTGCTTGTTGCTGTTTCGCACAAGAGAACCTTCTCCGACCATTTCTGCGAGGAGCTGTTTGAATGCCAGCTTGGAGCGCTTGGAAATGCCCATTGCTCCGCGGAGTTGGCTACTCACCATAGGTTCGTCGCGCAACATGGCGATAATTTGTTCTTTGGAAGGTAATCCTTGCATATCAAGCCTCCTTGGCTTTGCCCGCTTCAAGGGCGCTTAAAATGGTTTTGCGGACGTTTTCTTTTAATTCTTCTTTAGAAATCGTTTCGTAGTCTTTGGGCGTGATCGGTTTATGGACAATTATTTCCACATTGCCAGGAATCAGGGCTGTTTCTGTTTTTGGAAGAACCTTGCCTGCATTTATAATCGTTATTGGCAGAATTGTAAAATGATAGTCTTTGGCAAGGTGGAATGCTCCATCTTTGAACGGCAAAAGTTCTCCTGTAACCGAACGGCGGCCTTCTGGAAATATCGTATAGGTAAAACCCTTGTTCATATTCTGCTTCATCCGGAAGCCGACTTCTCCGTTTTTGCGGGAGCCCGCTTTGTAAATCGGAATGGAACCGTTCAAATCCAAAGCTCTTCCAAAAAGGGGAATTCTCCAGAGGTCGCTTTTGGCAAGGAATGCCGATGCGTAGATTCCGGCAAAGATAACGTTGATGTCAAGAAAACTCTGATGGTTGGCGAGTATCACGAATCCGCCGTTTTTTGGAATGTTTTCCGAACCTTTCACAGTAAGATGAATCCCAAAGCAATGGAATATAGGCTTGAAAAAATGTCCGGCGATCCGGTTCAGTTTTTTTGCATCTTTGAAGGCTTTGCAGAAGAAAAATCCGTATATAGGGGCAATGACGATGGCTCCAAGCGCTACTGTAACATAGTAGAATATTCCGCGAATGCGGTATTTCAAGGGCGATTTTGTTTTCGTAGGCATTTCCTTTTGAAAATAGGTAAATCGTTTAAACAAAAGTTCAAAAATCCGAAATATTTTTCGGCTGAAATTTTGACTTCGCAAAAAGTAATGGAATACGAGTATTATTTATCAAAGTGGAGATCGTCCAAAACTTCATTCGGGCCGATGACGAATAAAACGTCCTGGTCTTTGAGCCGGTAGTCGGCCATATTTCCGATAATGGGTTTTGGTTTGAGGGGATCGCGGATGGCGATAATCTGGATGCCGTATTTAGATGTCAGAGACAGTTCTTTAAGAGATTTCCCGATAAATTTTTGCGGACAGACAACTTCAATGATGGAGAATCCGTCCATAAAAGGAAGGATGTCCAGCATATTTGGGCGATTTAGGCGTTCGGCGAGCGAAATGGCCATATCGCGTTCCGGCTGGAAAATATCAGAAACTCCAAGGCGTTCCAAGATGGAAGTATGCTGCATACTCGAACTTTTAGCAATAATGTGCTTAACGCCGAGTTCTTTCAAATTGAGAATCGTGAGGAGTGAAGCTTCCAAATCAGTGCCGATACAGCATATAACGGAATCGACTTTAAGAATAGGAAGAGCCGCGAGCTGTTGCTTGCGGGTGCTGTCAGCGACAACGGCTTGTGCCACTGTCGGTGTGATGTCCTGGATCTTTTCTGGTGTGTTGTCGATGGCGAGAACTTCACATCCGAGGCTCGTCAAATGACGTGCGAGGAAAATACCCGTGTTACCAAGTCCGATGATGACGAATTGCTTTGTTGCCATTTTTTAGCCCACCATAATGTCTTCTTCTGCGTACCAGACCCCGCCTTCCACTTTCTTAGCGACAGCCGAGATGAGAAAGAGGGCGCCCATACGTCCGATAAACATAATAATACAAATAACAATGCGCCCCAAAAATGTGAGATCCGGGGTTAGCCCCAATGAAAGGCCGCAAGTGGTGAGTGCGCTGACGACTTCAAAAAAAACTTTTAAGAAGTGGGGGATTCCCATTTTGTAACTGACTCCTGCGTATTCCGTAATGAGCAGAAGAAACGTGCCGATGACAATCATAATCGTATAAATGATAAAGATCCGTACAGCTTTATCTACCGTTTCTTCGGGAATGGTGCGACCGAGGACCTGTGTTTTTTCCCGGCCGAGGATCCGGTTGAACCCGAGGAGCGCGATGACTGCCGCCGTGGTTGTTTTGATACCACCGCCGCAGCTTCCTGGATTAGCCCCGATGAACATAGTGACAATGATGAGAAGCAAGCTCGTTTCTTGAAGAGTCAGCAGGTCAATATTGTTGAAGCCTGCAGTGCGCGCAGAAATGACCATAAAACAAGAAGAGAGCATTTTTTGGGGGATGGACTCGTCTGCAAAGGCTCCGTTCCATTCGATGGTGAGAATGGCGGTGCTTGCTACTAATATAATGATGAGCGTGAAGAAAAAGGCAATCTTCGTATGCAAAGAAATGCGCTGGATCGAGTGTGTCTTAAAATTGAGGAAGTTCCGTGTTTCTGCGAGCGACAAAAAACCGAAGCCTCCTGCAAGTACTAGCGCGCATATTGAAAGGCATACAACGGGATTGAACTGATAGCTCATCAGGGAATCATGGAAAGGAGAAAATCCTGCATTGCAGAAAGCACTTATGGAATGGAATACGGAATAGAGGATGCGATCATTTAATGGAAATTTGTCGAATTGAGTGAACAGAACAAGGGCTCCAATTCCTTCCAGAATAAAAGTGAATGGAATCACCGCTAGAAGAATCTTGATGGGGTCAATTTGTTCTTCTTGTGTAAAATTCGATTTGAGCATCGCCTGCTGGTTAAATCCGGGACGCATTCCAGAAAGTAGGAGTATCGCCGTCGAAAAAGTCATGATGCCGAGTCCGCCGATTTGAATGAGCGCAGCAATAATCCAAAGCCCTGTGTTGGAAAATACGCTGCCGATATCAATAACGGAAAGACCTGTTACGCAAGTTGCGGAGGTTGCGGTAAAGAGCGCGTCAATCCACCGGATGGGAGCCTTGAGTGAAAATGGGCAGCGCAGGAGGACTGTCCCGATGAGAATTAAAAAAATATAGCTCTCTACAAGGAAAAGCATTTGGTTTTTGCTTTTCTTTTTCGGGAGCATTTTTGCGAGCGGTAAATTTTTGTAACGAGAGATAAGCATCACCGCAAATTTATAAAAAGAGGGCCTTGTCTTGGGTAGAGCTTTTTCTAGGTTTATTGATATCTATGGCAAATTTACGTTCCATTTTGATGCTGCTTTCGATTCTTTTGGGAATATTCCTTCCCCAGGCGCATGTGCTATCGCCGCTAATGCCTTTTTTGATCGGATTGATGATGGTGCTTACGTTCGTGTCAAAGGTTCCTCCTCAGAAACACGGGGCAACATTTAAAATTGAGCTTCATGCTTTTCTTGTGGGGCTCGTCCTTTCTGCCCTGCTGGTTGCGTCGGGTTATTTATTTTTGATTCCGCAGCCAGTGATTCTCGGAGGGATGATTCTCTGCTTTTGTCCTCCGGCGAACGCAGCTCCTGTAATGTCAAAGCTTCTCGGCGGAAATCCCGTACTTTCCCTTAAAATTTTCATTTTGGGTCATATCATCGCCTGCTTTTCCATTCCGTTTATCTTCGGTTATTTTTGCCCGCCCCCCGAAGGAATGGAGAGCTTGGATTTTTTGGGAATGTCCAAATCCATTTTCAATTCGATTCAACCGATTATTACGATTCCGCTCGCTATTGCCCTAGGACTTCGCAGTTTTTATCCGGAAGTTGCAGATAAAGTAGAGGAATTCCAAAAGTACACAATGTTTGTTTGGATCGCCAATGTATTTGTCATTATTTCTAAAGCGAGCTATGACATTCGCAAAATGGGATTCAAGACTCTTTGGGATTCTGGAGAGTTTCAAATGATGGCGGTACTTTCACTTGTTTTGTGTATACTGCTCTTTTTCTTGGGCTGGTTCTTTGAACGCAAGAGTCATCCTATTGAAGGCTCCCAGAGCATGGGACAAAAAAATACAATGCTCGTGATTTGGATAGCGCAAATATATGCGGGCCCTGTAGCCGCTCTTTGCCCCGTTTGTTACGTTGTGTGGCAAAATTTAGTGCTGAGTTGGATGAGCTGGAGTAAAAAGAAAAAGTCGTTGAAACTCAAGACTGTTTAGCGATTCTTTTGTAAATTGCGATTTGCTTCTCTGCAATTTTCTTCCAATCGAATTCTTCTGCAATGCGTTTTTGTGCACCGGTCAGCAAGGATTTTTCGAGTTCGGGAGAGGCTTCCAGAGTTTTAAATGCTTCTGCAAGTGCCGAAGGATTTTTTTCGGGCACGAGGAGCCCGGTTTCTTTGTCTATTACGGCATCGGAAATTCCCCCGACGTTGGAAGCAACTACAGGGAGTCCGTATTCCATCGCTTCGATGAGCACAACGCCTAAGCCTTCCGTGTCTCCTCTGGCATCGACGATTGCAGGGAGTACAAAACAATTGGCAGCCAGGTATTCTTTTTTGAGATTTTCTGGAGAAAGAGGCCCGGTAAATACAATGTTTTTGGGCGATACTTTTTTTGCTAGGTCTTTCAAAAAATCGGTAAGGTTCCCTTTTCCGACGATTCGGATTTCGAATTTAGAAGGGTCTAGTTTTGCTGCGGCTTCAATGAGGTATTCAATTCCCTTCCGTTCAATATGGCGTCCCCCAAAAAGAGTTCTATAACGCCCGGACCTCGGGTGAACCTCTCTTACGGGCACGGATGATAGCGGCGAACCATACG
>Ga0172377_10000618_pt1 | contig 34034 bp, 28 predicted proteins | sample Pumphouse3metaG_FD_119749 | JGI IMG/M metagenome (GOLD analysis project Ga0172377, IMG submission 119749) | Leachate microbial communities from a municipal landfill in Southern Ontario, Canada - Pumphouse #3 metaG | ecosystem: Engineered > Solid waste > Landfill > Unclassified | place: Canada... | reverse complement strand
TCTCTAATTGAAGATTTAAATTTGTCAGCTACAAAGACAATAACTTCTGGATCAAATTCATCGACATCTAGTCCAGCATCGATTATCTTCTTTTTTAAAATATCTTGACACATTTCACTGCTTGGTCGTTCGATTTGAACAGTTAATCCATCCATAAAACGTGAAACTAATCTCGCATCAATTCCGTCTAATTCTGATGGCAATCTATCACTAGTTAAGACGATTTGTTTGTGGTTTTGCAGGAGATATTGATAAATATCGAAGAAAAACTCTAATGTTTTTTTCTTATCTTTCATCATTTGAACATCATCTAAAAGTAACATATCAAAACTCTTGATAAATTTTGATAAACTTTCATCTTTATTAGCACTATTTGCATAATCTATGTATTGATAAATGAAATCTTGAGCTGTTACATATAAAATTTTTGTTGTTGGCTGCCTTTCTTTGACATAATTTCCGATAGCGTTAAGTAAATGAGTCTTTCCTAATCCGCTTCCACCGTAAATAAATAAAGGATTATAAAATTTTCCTGGATTACTTGCAGCAATTAAAGCAGCTTGACTAGCTTCTCTATTGCTTGGTCCCACAACAAAAGAATCAAAAGTGAATTGTTGATCTAATTTTATGTTGTTAAAAAACTTATATTCTGACTTATTAACTAGTTCAGTAGCATTCTTATTTTTTAATTTTTCGCTATTAACAAAAACAACAGTAAAATTACTACCAGTTTCTTTATTTACACGGACAACAATTGGATCTTTATATTGTTCGTTTAAGACATTTTCACTTAAATCACTATTACATCCAACAATGATTTTGTCACCTTCTATCGAATAAATATAAGAATCTTTCAAAAAAGCGTCGAATACCATTTTATCTAAATCTTTAGAAAGGCCTTCAAGTATTCTTTGCCATAAGTTGGATATTTCACTAAGTGTAGACAAACCCATAAACCTTATCCCCTTTCTAAATAATTGTATTTAGATTTTATCACTAAACTGATTAGAAAAAAGTGACAAATTTTGTAATTTTAAGTTTTCCACATTTTACCTTTAAAAAAATGAGCAAAAATAGTGATTTTTCACTATTTCCACAAAATGATATGTGGATAACTATGTGGATAAGTGTTTCAAATGTGGAATTGTGAAGTTATGTTAAAAGATTTCTTCATTTTGTCATTGTTAAAAAGTAATAAAAAATCGCTATTTATCGCATTATTTAATGATTTTCACAAAAATACCACTTAAATTAACATAAATGTGGAAAGATTAAAAATTTTCAAAAATCGGGAAAAATATTTAGATTTTCAATTATTAATTTTATAAAGTAGGCTAAAAAGTGCCTAGTCCGTTTTTGTTTGACATATATATGTATAAACATATATAATAAAACACGCTACTTAATCGGAGGTAATATATTATGGCAAGTAAGAAAACATATCAACCAAGTAAGGTTCACAAATTTAGAACACATGGTTTTAGAGCTAGAATGGCTACTGGTCACGGAAGAAAGATCTTAGCTTTAAGAAGAGCTAAGGGAAGAAAATCTTTAACTGTTAGCGACTAATGAAAAAAGAAAACGTCATTAAAAAGTATCGTGAGTTTCAAGAGATTATGAAACTCCATCATTCTTATAGGTCGAATAGTTATACTGTTTACTATAGAAAAAAAGATGACGAACTTACACGAATAGGAATTTTAGTAGGAAAGAGAAACGGAATAGCTGTTACAAGAAACAAAATTAAAAGACAAGTAAGAATGATTATTGATTCGGTTATAACATATAACGAGAAAATTGATATCGTTGTTGCTATATCTAGCAATTACGATTGTAATAAGTTTGATGAAAACAAAAATGAATTAACAAAACTACTAAATAACCTTAAGGGAGACATTAATGAATAAAAAAGTCAAATATGCTTTAGGGGTTGCTGGTGTTGTTGTATGCGCAAGCGTGTTATCAAGTTGTAATTCCTTTTGTTCCACTAATGATTTAAACAATTATCGTTACGCATATGATTCTTTAAATATGCGTTTTTTTGCTTCTAAAGATGATGCAAAAGATTACGTTTTACAAACATTTAGCCAACAAACTAATTATAATTCTGAAATATCAGTTACATTTAACAATGTTAAAAAACTAAGTAATGATGGAACAACTTATGAAGCAGTTGATGACAATGTATTTGGAACAGTTGGTACTTTAACCTATGTAAAACCAAATGTATATCGTTTAGAAAATGCTTCAACTCAAAAAAATGATGATGGTGTTTATAAAAATATCGATTTTGAATACGGATTAAATAGTTTTACTCAATCCGTGATCACTACAGCAAAAAGTAATGGAATTTATATTCCAAGTTACCAATATTTTGAAGAACTTGATTTAAAAGTTTTATCTTCTTTCTTTGCGGGGGATAATAATTTTTCGTGGTTTAAGGGAATTACAGTTGAAAATGTCACTTTTGAACAACTTTATGGCTATTCATATAGTGATTACAAATCTTATATAAATATGGAAGAAGGAACTGAGAAAAACGCTAAACTTAATAAACTTCTTGGAACTTCAGAACCAACATCATCGACTGATACTTTCGGAAGAAATTATTCTGTTAATACATTATTAGGATATAAAAAGTTCGATGGTTTCACTACAAATGATAAAAACGAAACTGTTGCAGCTCCATATCAAAAAATTGAAGCTTTCAATAAAGCGATTATTGAAGAAGGTAAAGTTGATCTCGATGAAACTATGAGCACTAATTATTTATCACTTTATAAATCAACACTTGATTCAAAAATAAATGCAATTAGAACTTGTATCACTTCAAACGATGGTTTATATGGCCACACAAGTAATGATTTATTGAACGATACTGTATTTATAGAAGGAAAAGGCGTAGATTTCTGGGCCGGATGGGGAGCAGCTTTCTCACACGGACCACTTGAAGGTTTATTGGTTTATCCAATTGGTATTTTAACCGATAATTTATCTCATGCTTTTGGAATGAATGGATGGGGACAAATTTTAGCAATTATTGTTGTTACATTAATTGTTAGATTATTATTCCAAGTTGTTACTTTACCATCCACTATTTCTCAACAAAAACAACAATACTTACAACCAAAACTTGCTAAGTTACAAGAAAAATATCCAAATAGTAACACTAACAACTATGAAAAACAAAAGATGGCTCAAGAACAAATGGCTTTGTATAAAAAATATAAAGTTCATCCTTTCTTACCTTTATTATTAATGGTTGTACAATTCCCGCTATTTATCTGTGTGTGGAACGCTTTACAAGGTGTCGCTGCTTTATCAATCGATGCAGTTTTAGGATTAAGACTTAGTGATACAATCTGGAGTGTTTTAACAAACTTCTCTGGTTGGCCAGGAAACCCTGGATGGTGGACAGCCCTTGTTCTTATTATATTAATGAGTGCTGCTCAAGTATTTGCTATGCTTATTCCACAACGGTTGAATAAGAAAAAGATGAAACAAGTTTCAAGAACTGGTGTAAATCCTACTCAAAACGAACAAACTAAGACTATGAAGTGGGTTCAATGGGGTATGATTATTTTCACAATTATCCTTGGATTTAATCTTCCAAGTGCTATGGGTGTTTACTGGTTTATTGGAGCGATCATCAGCATTTTAACTTCTGTTATCATGCACTTTATTTTCACTAAAAAGAAGGATTTGAATTAAAATGAAAAAATTTACTGAAAAAACGTTAGAAGAAGCAATTGCTTCTGCTTGCAAGGAACTTAATATTCCAGAAGAAAAATTAAACTACACTATTGAAGAAGAAAAGAAAGGTATATTTATCAAAAAATGTACAATTTCTGTTGCCGAAATCACTGATGTCGTTGAATATGCTGAAACATATTTAACTGATGTTTGTCATGCTTTAGGTTTTGAAGTTTCTTTAAAATCATTCGTTAAAGACGATATTATTAAGATTTTACTTGAGACCAATCATAACTCAATTTTAATTGGTAAAAACGGAAGCACTTTACAATCTTTAAATGAATTAACTAAATTATCTGTTAGCGCAAAATTTAAAAGAAAATTTAGAATTTTATTAGATATTGGCGACTATAAAGACAGAAAATATAACAAAGTTATTCATATTGCAAAAGATGCAGCTAAAGAAGTTGTGAAAACTCACGCTAGTATTAAACTTGATTCTATGACACCAGACGAGAGAAAAAAAGTTCATAATGCTTTAGCTTCATGGAAAAATATTAAATCTGATTCAATTGGTGATGGTAAGGATAGAGCCATTGTAATTTCCTATGTTGGAAATACTTACGTTTCTGAACCAACCAACACTTCTAATACAGAAGAAAATAAACAAGACTAATATTTCTTGCTATAATTATTGTATGTTTAAAACAATCGTCGCTTTAGCGACTCCTCCATTAAAGAGTGCGTTAGCTATTATCCGTTTAAGCGGAGATGATTGTTTTTTTGTTGCCGATAAATTCTTTTCTAAAAAAGTTAGCACTATCGATCATAATAAAATAATGCACGGTTATATAATGGATGGAGACGAAATTGTTGATGACGTTGTTCTTTTAGCATATATTGGACCACATTCTTATACTGGAGAAGATAGTGTCGAGATTATGTGTCATGGCTCGGTTTTAATTTTCAATAGAATCATTCAAACAGCTATTAAATGTGGAGCTACTTTAGCGACTCATGGTGAATACACTTCTCGTGCTTATTTACATGGAAAAATGGATTTAATTCAAGCTGAATCAGTTAATGATCTTATCAATGCCGAAAGTGAAGAAAGTAAAAAACTCTCTATGATGTCTTTAAAGGGAAAAACTTCTGAACTTATAAAACCAATAAAGGAAGATTTTGGGGCCTTATATTCTAACATTGAAGTAAATATTGATTATCCAGAATATCAAGATATTGAACAAGCTAACGTTTCTAAAATTATTGAAATTTGTAAAAAGAATAAGGATTACATAGGGAATTTGATAAAAAATGGCATCAAAGGGAAAATAATTAAAGATGGAATTAATGTTGCAATTGTTGGGAAACCTAATGTTGGAAAATCTTCAATACTCAATGCTTTATTAAATGAAGATAAAGCAATAGTTACTGATATCAAAGGCACTACAAGGGATATAGTTGAAGGTAAAATTATTTTAAATGGCATATCCATCAATTTATTTGATACTGCAGGAATCAGAGATAGCGAAGATAAAATTGAATCTATTGGAATTGATAAATCTAAACAAGAATTAAGGAAAGCTGATTTGGTAATTGCTGTTTTTAGTGCTGATTCTTTTGATGAAGAAGATAAAAAAATAATGAATCTTATTTCTAATAAACTAAATATTATTGTTTATAATAAAGAAGATTTAGTTACTAAAAAAGAGCCAAATAAACTATATTTGAGCGCTATAACTAAGAACGTTGATGTATTAAAAAATAAAATAATTGAAAAACTTGAGTTGAATCAAAGTAATTATGACAATCCTTCGATCAATAACGTTAGAGAACTCGGCTTATTACAAAGTATATTGGTAAAAATTAATCATATTTTAGATACAATTGAAAATACACCAATTGACCTTGTTTCTTGTGATGTAAAAAGCATTTATTTGGATGTTTTATCAATTACAGGCGAAGATTGTGATTTTGATGTAGCAAAAGAAATATTTTCAAGATTTTGTGTTGGTAAATAGGATGATTTTTGATACCCATATTCATCTAAATGATGAAAAACTAATAGAAAACCTTGATCAAGAAATTTCTGAAGCCAGAGAAGTAGGCGTTTCAAAATTTCTATGTGTTGGTTTCGACATAGAAAGCAGCAAAAAAGCTGTTCAAATTGCGGATAAATACGATTGTGTTTTTGCTGCTGTTGGAATTATTCCTACCGAACACGAACAATATGATGCAAATACTATTAATGAGATTAGAAAAATCGCTTTATCATCTAAAAAAGTAAAAGCGATTGGTGAGATTGGCTTAGATTATTATTGGGAAAAAGATGATGAAACTAAAACGATACAAAAAGAAATGTTTTTAAAGCAAATTGATCTAGCTAATGAATTAAATTTACCTATTTCAATACATGCACGCGATTCGCTATCTGATATTTTAGAAATATTAAAAAAACATCCTGTAAAACAAGCTGGCATAATGCATTGTTATTCAGGATCTACTGAGCTTGCTAAAGAGTTCGTTAAGCTAGGCTATAAAATTGCGTTTGGTGGAGTTTTGACTTTTAAAAATAGTAAAAAAACAAAAGAAGTTTTTAAAGATATAGGTCTAGAAAATGCTGTGTTTGAAACCGATGCTCCATATTTGTCTCCAGAGCCAAATAGAGGAAAAATAAATTTACCAAAATATATAGCGGATACTGTAAAATTCGCTGCAAATACTTATTCTTTCGATTTAAATGAGTTAGAAAAAATTACGTTTGAAAATTCTTTAAATATTTTACACGTGGAAAAAAATGAAAAATAAAATTGATGCGTTAATTGTGGTCGAAGGACAATCTGATATTGACTTTTTATCTTCGTTTTTGGATTGTAATTTTTATAAGGTTAACGGGTCTGCGGTTAATGAAAACGATATTATTTTTCTTAAAAAAGCTAAAGAAAAGCAACAAATAATTATTTTAACTGATCCGGACTTTCCGGGCATACAAATTAGAAATAAAATTAATGAAAAAATTTCTGGATGTTACAATGCGTTTGTTAGAAAAGAAGTTTCTATTAAAAACCATAAGGTTGGTGTTGCTGAATCAACAAAAGAAGAAGTGTTAAATGCCGTAAAAGACTGTCAATTTTATTCAAACAAGATTGTTGGATCAATCAAAATATCTGATTTATATGAATATGGTTTGTTAGGACAAGAAGATTCAGCAAAAACAAGAAAAGAAGTTTGTGAATTGTTAAATGTTGGATATTGTAATGGAAAATCGATGCTAAAAAGATTAAATATGTTAGGTATAGATAAAATTAAACTTGAGGAGGCAGTTAAAAATGTTAAACACTGAAGAATTAAAAGATTATTTCAAATTAGTTAATAGTCATGCAAAAAAAGAGTTAGGCCAGAACTTTTTGATATCTTCATATATTTGTGAAAACATTGTTAATTTATTAGAAATTGATGAAAAAGATAAGATTTTAGAAGTTGGGCCTGGTTTAGGGGCCTTAACTGGTTTTTTAATCAATAAATCAGAAAAATATGTTGCTGTTGAATACGATGAAAAGTTCGTTAACTTCCTCAACAACGCTTATAGTAATTCAAATTTGGTAGTAGAAAACAAAAATATTGTTAAACTAAAAGACTTTGACTTTAATAAGATTATTGGAAATTTACCTTATTATATGACAACCGAAATTCTTGAATTTTTAACTACACGTTTTCCAGGTATCAAAATAGGTGTTTTTATGGTCCAAAAGGAATGTTATCAAAGATTAGTGGCTAAACAAGGGAAAGACTACAACGCTTATAATGTTTTTCTTGATTATTTATATGATGTTAAACAGTGTTTTTTAGTAAATAAAACCAATTTTTTCCCAATGCCAAGTATTGATTCACTTGTATTTAAAATTAGCATAAAAAATGGAAAAGAGCTGGGATTTGCAAGGGTTTTATATAAAACAGCAAAGATTTTATTTAATAATAGAAGGAAAACAGTTTCAAATAATTTGAATTCTTTAGTTAAGGATAAAAACTTAACAAAAGAACTTATTTTGAAGTCAAATATTAAAGAGAATGAAAGGGCAGAAAACCTTACTCAAGATGATTTTGTTAACTTAACAGATAACTTATTGAATAATGGATTTTTAAAATTATAATTTTAGTATGATAATCATTGAAAGCGCATTTGCAAAAATTAATTTATCTTTAGACGTTCTTGGAAAAAGAGATGATGGATATCATAATCTTTCTAGTGTTATGTTACCTTTAGAGTTGCATGACTCTGTAGAAATTCATTTACTACCAAAAGGGGCGAACGACGATTATGTTACCTGTGATGATTTTTCCTTGTCTATATCAAAATATAATCTATGTCATAAAATGATCGATTGCGCTAGAGAACATTTTGATTTTAAAGCAAGATTTATAGTTTATATTCATAAAAATATATTTTTACAAGCGGGTCTAGGCGGAGGAAGTGCTGATGCTGGCGCAGTTTTACGTGGAATCGTAAAATTATTAAAAATAAAAGCTTCAAGAGAAGAACTTATAGAGTTGGCAGTCAAAGTTGGATCTGATGTACCTTGGTCTTTGTTTAATAAACCATTATTGGTTGAACAAAAAGGACAAAAATTAGATGAGATAAATGTCACAAAATATCCATATGTTTTACTTGTTAAACCAAAAGAAGGGTTATCTACTCAAGAGGTGTTTGCTAAAGCTGACGAAATGGGTTTTGATGAACATGTAAATATGCAAGAAGTAATTAAAGCTTATAATGAAGGTGATTTTGATGTTTTAGGAGAAAAAGTTTTTAATAGTTTGGAAAAACCAGCTATTGCAATGCTTTCTGATGTTCAATCTATTAAAGATATGATGAGAGCTGATGGCATAAAGTGTGTTCTTATGACTGGTGCAGGAAGTTGTGTCTTCGGATTATCAAACGATTTAAGATTATTAAAAAGACTTGAAATATCTTATGCAAAAATTGGATTTAAAACTAAGTTAACAAAAATATTAAAAGGAGGGGATGAAATATGCTGTTTCTAGATATATTAGAACATGATGTTTATATCGGGAACGAAATAGTTGGGTATATTTCAAAAGAAGGAACTATTTTTATCAATAGAAGAACTTTTGCAACCTTAACTGACGATGGAAAAATTCTATTAGAAGGAAAATACGAAGCTGGATATATAAGTGAAGGTGGTGACATATATCTAAATGGTACAATGGCTGGTCACATCACAGAAAATAATGATCTATATTTTTCGCCAAAAATTGTTAAATAATAAAATAGTTGGGATTTGCAAGAGATTTTGCTAAAAAAATAATATTTATACATAAAAAAGACACTCAGAAGAGTGTCTTTAATTTGTTATAGAAAGTCTTATAGTTAGAAACTATTTGCTTTTCTTTTCGCTTCTCTTAAGGAGAATTTCAGCTTGAGCAGCAGCGAGTCTAGCAATTGGGACTCTAAATGGAGAACAGCTTACATAGTTAAGACCGACAGCGTTGAAGAATTGAATAGATTCTGGATCGCCACCGTGCTCACCACAAACTCCACAAAGTAAAGTTGGGTTAGCTGCTTTTCCGTTGTTGACAGCCATTTTAATAAGTTGGCCGACACCTTTTTGATCTACGTGTTGGAATGGATCTTCTTCAAAAATCTTGTTGTCATAGTATGAACCTAAGAATTTTGTTGAATCGTCACGTGAGAATCCAAATGTCATTTGGGTTAAATCGTTTGTTCCAAAACTGAAGAATTCAGCTTCTTTTGCGATTTCACCAGCAAGTAAAGCGGCTCTTGGGATTTCAATCATTGTACCAACGTGATAAATCATTTTGGAATTGTGTTCTTTTAAGACTTTATCAGCTTCTTCAGTGATAATGTTCTTAACAAACTTAAATTCTTTAACATCAAGTGTAAGAGGAATCATGATTTCTGGTTCGATTTCTTTTCCAGAATCTTTACTTGCTCTTATAGCAGCTTGCATAATAGCTCTGGCTTGCATTCTTCCAATTTCTGGATAAGTAACGTCAAGTCTGCATCCTCTATGACCCATCATTGGGTTAAATTCGTGTAAGAAAGCAATTCTTTCTTTGATGCTAGCAACTGATTTATTAAGTGATCTTGCTAATTCTTCAATCTTATCTTCTTCTGTTGGTAAGAATTCATGAAGAGGTGGATCAAGTAATCTAACGTTAACGTTAATATTCTTGCAATCTTTCATTGCCATATATAATCCATAGAAATCATCTTCTTGATATGGAAGGAGTTTGGCTAAAGCTTTTTCTCTTTCAGCGACTGTATCAGCAAGAATCATTTCTCTCATATGGAAAATTCTGTCTTTGTTGAAGAACATATGTTCTGTTCTGCAAAGTCCGATTCCGTCAGCACCAAATTCAGCAGCTTGTCTTGCATCTTTTGGAGTATCAGCGTTTGTTCTGATGTCTAATCTCTTATATTTATCAGCTAAAGCCATCATGGTTCCGAAGTTTCCAGCCTTTGTATCAGCAGGAACTAAAGCCATTGAGCCTTCATAAACTGATCCGGTTGAACCGTTAAGAGAGAATGTATCGTTCTTTGTATAAACTTTGCCATTGATTGTGCATGTTTCGTTTTCTTCATCGATAACGGCAGCGCTACAACCTGTAATACAGCATTTACCCATACCACGAGCAACAACAGCAGCGTGACTTGTCATACCACCTCTCATAGTAAGAATACCTTCAGCAGCAACCATACCTTCGATATCTTCTGGTGAAGTTTCAGCTCTAACAAGAACAACTTTTTCACCTTTAGCATGTCTTTCTTCAGCATCTTTAGCATTGAAGCTTAAGTGACCGACACCGGCACCTGGAGAAGCTGGGTTACCAACACCCAATGGAACGTGTTTTGTTAATTCTTTTGTATCGAATGTTGGGTGAAGTAAACTATCAAGTAATTGTGGTTCAACTCTTAAGACGGCTTCGTCTTCAGTGATGACACCTTCATGTAATAAATCAAGAGCGATTTGAAGAGCAGCAGCAGCAGTTCTCTTTCCGTTTCTTGTTTGTAAGAAATAAAGTTTTCCGTTTTCAACGGTGTACTCCATATCTTGCATATCTTTATAGTGAGCTTCCATTTTCTTGATGGTTGAAGCAAATTGCTCATAAACTTCTGGCATTCTCTTCTTTAATTCATCAATATGGAATGGAGTTCTAATACCTGCAACAACGTCTTCACCTTGAGCTTGTGGAAGATATTCTGCATAGATATTTTTAGCACCAGTAGATGGATCTCTTGAGAAAGCAACACCAGTACCTGAATTTTCGTTTAAGTTTCCGAAAACCATTGATTGAACGTTAACAGCTGTACCCCATTCATAAGGAATAGAGTTCATTTTTCTATAGACGTTAGCTCTTGGGTTATCCCATGATCTAAAGACTGCAGAAATAGCGTCATGTAATTGATCGTATGGATTGCTTGGGAAATCTTCTCCGAAAGTTTTCTTGTAATAAGCTTTATACTCGCCAACAAGAACCTTTAATTGTTCTGTGGTAACTTCAGTATCAAGTTTATAACCATTATCGCTCTTAATTTTCTCTAACATAGCATCCATTTCAGTTCTTGGATGTCCTTTAGCGATATTTGTAAACATTAAGATAAATCTACGATATGAATCGTAAGCAAATCTTTCGTTATTAGCAGATTTTGCTAATGTTTCGACGGATTCATCATTTAAACCTAAGTTTAAAATTGTATCCATCATACCTGGCATTGATTGTCTAGCACCACTACGGACTGAGACAAGGAGTGGATCTTTTGATTTATCAGCTCCGCCAAATGATTTTTTGGTTTCTTTTTCAACCTCTTTGACTGCATTGTCGATAGCTTCGATTAATGAATCAGGTAATTTCTTTCCACTTTCGTAATAAAGAGTGCAGGCTTCGGTTGTGATTGTAAAACCTTGTGGAATTGGAACGCCAATATAGGTCATTTCAGCAAGTCCAGCACCCTTACCTCCAAGAAGCTCTTTTCCTAAACCGTGAGCATCTTTGAAAAGGTAGACATATTTCTTATTTGCCATTTACTTTTCCTCCTAATGGACAATTAGTTGTCTATAACAACTGCGTTAGAATTATAGCAAAAAAAAGACTTAATATAAATAAAATCATATATATTATATTAACATTAGTTTTAAAGTAGATTTAATGATTAACATAGGGGAGCGACCGACTCTTTTCTTTATTCTTCTAAAATAATATGAACTTGCAGGATGCTTGTATGTATTTATAGAAATAGCCCCATACATAAAAGATTAAATGTTATTAATGTCAAAACAAAATAACTATATTTAATGAAAAATAAACCAATTAACGATAAAGTTGATGAAATTACATAATCAATATTATAAAACAATAATTTTTATTAAATGGCGAAGGTAAATCTCCTCTTTCAATATATATTTTTTAAAATGTTTAGAGAGTTATTGAAATAATTTGGCCAACATATAAACAAATATAAATCCGATAGTTTCAATATATTGTTTAAAAATTTAAGTCATTTAACTATAATAACGATATGGAAGAAAAAACAGTACTCACCATTGATTTTGGTACTCAATCAGTGCGTGTAGCAATAGTAAATAATGCTGGAAAATTTTTGGCTTTTGAAAAGCAGCCATATGAAAAGCCATATTTTTCACCAAAACCTGGATATTGTGAGCAATATCCTCAAAAGTACTACGAATATATGTGTATGGCTAGCAAAAGATTAAGTGAAAAAAATGCTGACTTATTAAAAAAAGTTCAATCTTTTTCAATAACTTCTTTTAGAGATTCAGCGACATTTTTAGATGAAAATTTTGCTGTAGTGAGACCATCAATAATATGGTTAGATCAAAGACAAGCAAAATTAAAAGAAAAACTGCCAAAATTCGATTCATTTTTATTCTGGGTTATAGGTATGAGAAACACAATTATTCTTAACCGTAAAAGATGTCCAGCGCATTGGATAAAAGAAAACGAACCAGAAAATTGGCAAAAAATTAGACATTATGTGCCAATGAGCTCCTATTTTAACTATAGATTAACTGGTGTTTTAGGTGATTCTGCTTCGAACATGGTTGGTCATTTTCCAATCAATTTTGCTAAAGGAAAATGGTATAAGTCCGAAAAAGCTTTAAAAGCAGTAATATACGGTATTCCAACTAGTTATTTACCAGAAATATTTCCAACTGGAACAGTATCTGGAAAAATAACGAATATGGCACATATGGAAACAGGCTTACCACTTGATTTAAAAATGATATGTACAGGTAACGATAAGAGCTGCGAAGCATTAGGAAGTGGCGCAATTAACGAGAACATTGCACATATTAGTTATGGAACAGCAAGTTCTGTCGCTGTTACTTCAAAAAAATATATTGAATCAGAAAAATTTTTGCCATCTTATGTCTGTGCTTATCCTGGATGGTATAGTAGTGAAGTTCAAGTTTATAGGGGCTATTGGATGTTATCCTGGTTTTTAAAGGAATTTGGTACCGAAGAATCGGCTGAAGCGACTATCGAAAAAATCAGCCCTGAAGAAGTTATAAATAAAAAACTTTCGGAAATTCCACCTGGCAGTAATGGTTTAATTGTTCAGCCTTATTGGGGGCCTGGACTTAGAAGACCGCTTGCTAAAGGCTCAGTTATCGGTTTTTATGATGTACATACTAAATATCATATTTATAGAGCGATTATTGAAGGAATAGCTTATGAATTAAAAGAAGGATTAAATCTTATTAAAAAGAAAACTCATAAGAAAATCCAATATATAACAATAAGCGGTGGTGGCTCTAGATGTGATGCTATATGTCAAATTACAGCTGATATTTTTAATATAAAAGTCGTTAAACCTTATACATATGAAACGTCTTCTTTAGGTTGTGCTATTGCTCAATTTTATGCATTAAAAGAATTTAAAAATCTTGATGAAGCAAAACGACAAATGGTGAAATATACAAAAGTGTTTACACCAAATGCTGAAGCTGCCAAAAAGTATGAATATTTATTTAAAAATGTGTATACACACATCTATCCTGAATTAGAAACTTCTTATAAAAATTTAACAAAATATTTACAAGAAAATAATGAAGGATCCGTTGAATAAATAAATTTAAAAAATCTGTAAAAAATCAAAAACTCCTGCAAATACTTATTATTTGCAGGGGTTTTATTTAAGATTATTAATTAACTATCAACAACTTCGGAATCTTTTTTAGCCATTGGATTAATGCCACTAAATTGTGAATTATATAGTTCTGCATAGAACCCGTTTTTAGCCAGTAACTCTTTATGATTTCCAGTCTCAACTATATGACCTTTTTTCATAACAATAATTGTTTTAGCATTTTTAATTGTTGACAATCTATGAGCAATAACAAAGCTTGTTCTATTTTTCATAATTTTATTTAAAGCATCTTGAATTTTTAATTCGGTTCTAGTATCAACACTACTAGTAGCTTCGTCAAGAATCATGATTTTAGGTTTAGAAATTATTGCTCTAGCAATGGTAATTAATTGTCTTTGACCTTGGGAAATATTGTTCCCGTCTTCATTAAGCATAAAGTCTAATTGACCAGGCAAAGTTTGAATATAGTGCCATATATGAGCCTCTTTACAAGCTTCAACTATTTCTTCATCAGTTGCTTTTTGGTCTCCATAAAGAAGATTTTCTTTAATTGTTCCTTTAAATAACCATGTATCTTGAAGAACCATTCCAACAGAACCTCTTAAAGCTCTTCTTGTGTAATCAGTGGTTGAAATACCATCAAGCAATAATTCTCCATCATTAATGTAATCAGAAACTTCATTTTTAAATGAATCACGAGTATTTTTGTCAATATTAAGTTCTTTTGTACATTCATTATAATAAGAAATAATTTCATTTTTAGCTAATTTAATATTGTCAGTTATTGAAAGATTATCATTAAAAGAAGGGGTCTTTGCAGGGGTTTTTGTATTTCCAGCAATAGAATCGATCTTATTAAATAAGTACTTTTCTTGATTTAAAAGATCTTCTTTATTAAGAGTATTACTTAATTCATAAAATCTCATGATTAAATTAACCATTGTAGTTTTACCAGCGCCAGTTGGTCCAACTATAGCTACTGTATCGCCGGTATTAACTTTAAGATTAAAGTCTTCAATAAGAGGTTTTTCTGGTAAGTAATGGAAATAAACATTTTTAAATTCAAAATTACCTTCAATTTTAGTTTCATCATCAATTGCATTTTTAGTTTCAGGAATACTTTCTTTTTCGTCAAGAAGATTATAAATTCTCTCACCACTAGCAATAACCGATTGTAAGGTTGAGAATATTTGCGATAGATTTTGAAGTGGTCTAGAAAACATATTTAAGAATATAAAGAAAGTTACCATTGATGGAATATCATTTAATTGACCAGCAACAACTGCAATAGCAACAAAACTAAGGTTATTAATAAATATTGTTGTTGGAAAAATAAATCCGCTTAAGAATTGTGATAAATAGTCTGATTTAGCAAGCTTTTTATTGTTTCCAGCAAATTCAGCTTCAACATCTTTTTGTTTATTAAATAATTTAATAATGGTGTAACCAGCATAATCTTCTTCTATTTGACCATTTAATGAACCTAATTCATTACGATAATTAACAAATTGTTTTCCGCTGTATTTTGCAATAAAGAAAACAATTAATAATGTAATTGGTAAGGAAGCAATTGCAATTAAAGCAAGCTGCCATTTGACGACAAACATTGCAATTAAGGTTCCAAGGAATAAAGTTCCACTGGTAAATACTTGAGTAATAATTGATTGAATATTTCTTGAGATGTTATCAACATCATTCGTTGCAACAGATAAGGTGTCTCCATATGGAACACGATCAAAATAAGATAATGGCAAAGTATTTAACTTTCTTTGGACTTTTTGTCTCATGTCTTGAGCATAACGAGCACTTACTCCAACTGCGATATATTGAGAGAAGAAACTACATAATGCACTGAATAAATATAATCCGATAATTATACCGAATAATATATAAAATTGAGTCCAATCAATAACGACATTATTATCAGTTCCAATAGTAATTAAAGCGCCTTCTACGCGCCAATTTGCAAAATTCTCACCTGGAATTAAAGCGTTTGTTATCTTCATAATAACAAATGGTGAAAAAATAGCTAAAATTGCACTAAAAACAGAAAAAACCATAACTAGAATTAATTTAATTCTTTCATCTTTTAAATCTTTAATCATTCTTTTAGAGGTAATTTTAGTATTTAATGGTTTCTCTACTGAATGAGCAGCATGTCTTGGTCCTGGCATATTTATTTACCTCCTTCTTGAGCAACTTGATTGAAAATACGAATAGTTTTTTCTATTTCATCTTTATCAAGTTGTGATTTAACGATATCTTGGTAAACTTGACAAGATTTAAGTAACTCCGAATGGGTTCCTTGGCCGACGCATTTACCTTCGTCTAAAACAATAATATTGTCAGCATTTAAAATTGAAGAGACTCTTTGAGCAACTATAATTACCGAAGAATTTTTAGCATACGGAATTAAATCTTTTCTTAATTTTGCATCCGTTTTAAAGTCTAAAGCGCTAAAAGAGTCATCAAATACATATATTTCTGGTTTTCTAATTAATGCACGAGCAATAGCGAGTCTTTGTTTTTGTCCTCCTGAGAAATTTTTGCCACTTTGAGAAACTGGGGCATCTAAACCTTCAGGAAGTTTGGATATAAAGTGTTCTGCTTGAGCAATTTGAAGAGCTTCATTAACTTCTTCATCAGTTGCATCAGGCTTTCCAAAGCGAATGTTCTCTCTAATCGTTCCTTTAAATAGAACTGCTTGTTGAGGAATAAACCCAACCATATTCCTTAAATATAATTTAGGAATACGTTTAATATTTAAACCATCAACAAATATTTCGCCTTGAGTAGCGTCATAAAAGCGAGGAATTAAATTAATTAAACTCGATTTGCCACATCCAGTTGATCCGATGATAGCTGTAATTGAACCAGGTTTTGTTTTAAAAGTTATGCCTTGCACACTTGGATAAACAGCGTCTGGATAAGTAAATGAAACATCGTTAAATTCGATAACTCCTCTTTCTATTCTATTATTAAATTTATTTTCATCGAAATCCGAATGGTCAATTTCAATAACGTTATTTTTAGTTTCAAGAACCTCGTTAACACGTTTTATAGAGGCGCTTGATTGTGGGAATTGTATTAAAACCATAGCCATCATTAAAATTGACATCATTATTTGGTTAGAATATTGAGCAACAACGCTAACATCAGCTACTGTATTTACTGCTTCTGTAGCAGGTATATTTCCAATAAGGAAGAAACCAATTGCAAAGATACCAATATAAGCAATATTAAATAAGATAAAAACAATTGGATCAGCATAACACATAATTCTTGATCCTTTTAATATTGTATCCGCTGCTTTTTTATTAGCTTCATCAAACTTAAAGTTTTCTGTATCTTGTTGATTATATGCACGAATTACACGAATTCCTGTTAAATTTTCACGAATACAAACTGTTACATTATCAATATTCTTTTGTAATTGTCTAAAAAGTGGAGATGCAAGGAAAAGTAAGACAGCAAATGCAGCCCCAATTAAAGGAATAATGACACAAAAAACAAGTAAATATTTTGGATTGATATTAACTGTTAAAATAACAGCCATAATAATGTATCCAGGAGACATAATTACAATTCTTAAACTCATAACAAGGAAGTTTTTAACTATATCAATATCGTTTGTTGTTCTCGTAATTAAAGTGGCAGTTCCAAACTTATTGTAACCAGACAAAGATAAGTCATTAACTTTTTTAAACATCATATCACGTAATTCTTCACCAACATATGCAGCCAAATAAGCAACAAAGAAATTTTGGAACGAAGCAAGAAGAAAGACAACACAGGCTAAACCGATCATGATTCCTCCATCATTCCATATATTAGCGATAGTGTGACCATCGCTTCCAAGTATATCTTTTTGGATGATACCCATATAATTTGCTAAATAGAGTTGGCAAAAACATTGAAGCAAAATTGCAATGGCTACACCCAAAACTAAATACCATTTTTTAAATAAGATTTTAAATATACGTTTCATTTAATTTTCTCCTTTTCTAAATAAATTCATAATGATGTTTTCATCAAAACTTTGGTCAGTATTTTTACTCAACATTACCGAATATGCATATCCTAATAATATATACCTAAATGTTTCAAACAATTTTTGAGGATTATCCATCACGATGTCACCCTCTTTTTGTCCATCTTTGATACACATCATTAAAGGTGGTATTTTTTGTTTACTTGCAGAGCATATTTTTTCTCCATTTTTAGTATATGGAAAAGTTAAAGTTAAAAAAATTTCGTAAGCGTATAAAATGTTGGATCTAATTAAGTTAAATAACGTTTTTACATAGTTATTTATTTTCAATATCGCTTGCGAATCCCCATTTAAACATTCAATTGATGGTTTCCAAACATGTTCGTTGGCTAATAAAAAAATATCCTTTTCTATATCGTCTTTATTCGAGTAATAATGATATAAAAGACCATGAGAACATTTGGCTTCTTTTGCTATCATGTCCATAGATGTCTTATCAAATCCATTAAACGTAAAAACGGTCAAAGCAGATTTAAGTATTTTTGCTTTTCTTTTGTCTTTAATCTTTTCGTTTTGAAAAATTGTCCTTGGCATATTTTGAATATTAGTTTATATTGACAATAATGTCAATATAAAACCGCTTACATTTTTTTAAATTTTTTACACTATAAAAAATATTATCTCTGACAAATTGCAAAATTAAAATATTAATTACTAGATTCATCAAATATAGTATTAACAGTTTCCCATTGTTTTAATTTGATTGGGATCCACAAAGAATATATTCCGATAGTAACAAATGATAAAAGTATCCATTTAATCCAATTACCAATTAATGAACCACCAGAACCTATAAATTTAAGTCTTTGTCCATTAATATAAGTATGTGAACAATGCCACTTTTTCTCTCTGGTTAGGTTCCAAGGAAAGATTATTCCAATAGTGATTATAAATAAAAGAGTATTTAATAAATTTATACCGATTAGTTGAAGTAAAGTTCCGTCAAAATATGATTTTTGAGGTACTCCAACAGTTTGAGGTTTAGATTCTGTTCTGTTCTCAACAGGAGGAACTGGAGCAACAGGTGCAACAACGACTGGAACAGGAACTTCTTCTTTTTTAGTTTCTTGTGTTACGTTTGGTTTACTTTCTTCTTTTTCTGTTGCTTCAGGTTTATCTTCGTTTTCTGTAACATATTGAACAATCTGATTCTTATTAAAAGAATGCTTAGATAAGATATAAAAAGAAACAATAAAAGAAATTAAAACAAGAGTAACAATTAAACTTATGTTACTGAAAGACAATGTTTTCGCCAGAATTTCATTAGTTTGTATGGTTCCTAGATTTATTAAATAACCTAAAATTAATGTAGTGATGTAATAACAAGAACAAATTATGGAAATAACTGAAAGAATTCTCAAAAAGATTTTCATATGATTAACCCCTTTTTATTATATTTATAATTTTATGCTTTGTTATTAATAATGTATAGAGATTTAAAGAATCAATCGTAAAAATAATTTTAAATTTTTATATAAATAGAGATTATTAACCCTTAAAAAGTTTGTATTTCATCAAAAGCTCTTGTAAAGACCACTTATTTTTTATTTATAATTGATGGTTTTATACAAGTGCTTTTTATTATCAACTTATAGTATAATATAGTATATTGTTTGAGATAAATATTGAGGCAATAAATGAAATTAATTATAGGCTTAGGAAATCCCGGAAAAGAATATGAACATACACGTCATAACGTCGGTTTTGATACCATCGATCTTTTCGCTGACTCTTTAGGAACTTCGATTGAAAGAGAAGGTTTTAAAGGATTGTATGAAAAGACAAAATATTTTGACGAAGTTGTTTATTTATTAAAACCACAAACTTTTATGAATTTAAGTGGTGAATCAGCAAGAGCAATAATGGATTATTTTAAAATCGATGTTGAAGATATTATTGTTATTCATGATGATATGGATTTTGAACCAGGCAACATTAAATTAAAGACATCTGGATCAAGTGCTGGTCATAACGGTATTAAATCTATTATAAGTAATATTGGTACACAAGATTTTAAAAGAATAAGGATTGGCATAGGAAAACCAACATTTAATAGTGTTGACTATGTATTAGGGCGTCCTCAGGGTGAGGAATTTTTAAAAACTAAAGAAGCGGAAGAAAATGCTGTGAAAGCTTTAAAAGTGGCATTAAATGAAAGTTTTAATAAAGCAATGACAGAATTTAATTAAGAGGTAGAATTATCGATATTTTTAAAAAGACATTAGATTTATTTAACGTTAACCCCCCTAGGAAAAACAAACAGGGCTTTTTTGTCGTAGACCCAGTATTAGGAACTGTCTTTCTTGGTTATAAAAAGTTTCTTGAAAATAAAGAAGGAAATATTGTTGTATGTGCAGCGAACAATTACGAATTAAATAGTATTTGCAGTGGTTTTTTAGATTTTGTTGATGAAAAAGATATGATTGTTATTCCGTCCGATGAGTTAATAAGATCTGAATATTTATCATATTCTAAAGATTTATTAGCTCAGCAAATTTATGGTCTTTATCAACTTACAAAAGCAAAACATAAAATCATTGTTTTGTCTCCTTCTACTATTTATAGATATTTCCCTTCTAAAAAATTATTTTTGGATGATTGTATTAAAATTAAAAGAGGTGAAACGATTGATTTCCAAAAATTTAAACAATCGTTGTTAGATAGTGGATATTACAAAACAAACAAAATTGACCAATCTTTACAATTTGCATCGAGAGGTGATATTGTTGATGTTTTTTCTTTGAATTACGAAAATCCTATTCGTATTGAATTTTTTGATGATAGTGTTGAATCTATAAGATTTTTTGATATAAGCACACAAACATCAGTTGGAAATGCTGAGGAAGTTGATGTACTTCCTGCCTCGTTATTTTTGCTAACCAAAGAGGAAAAAGAAAAAGCTGAAAGCAAAATTAGAAAAACGTTTGAAGAAGATTTGAAAACGTTCGATAAAATCAATTTAGACACTTTCAAACTTACAATCGAAGACGATATCGAAGACATTAAAAATAATAGTAATTCTTCTAAAAATTATAAATATATGGGGTATTTGCAGGGAATTTTGACTTCTATCTTTGATTACATTGATAATTATTCTCTTATTGTTTCTAGCGAAGAAGACTTCTTAAGAAATAGCGATAACTTAATTAAAGAATCTTATATGTTTTTAAACGATTTACATATTGCTGGGAAATGTATTACTCATTTAAGTTATTTTAATGAAAATGTAGATCCATATAAAAATGCCATTTTAATTGACCAGTTAAATCCGTTTTATATTCATCCTGAAAGTTTATCTATTAAAATAAATAGACCAGCTCTTTTATCAGGGAAAGAAAAAAATATCTCAATAATTATTGATAGTTATGTTAAACAAAACAATCGTGTTTTTTGTCTATTAAATGATAGAATTCAAATCGAAGCAATCAAGGAGTGTGCTAGTTATTTAGGAAGAACATTTGCTGAGGTTAAATCGTTAGAAAATTCAAACGATGCACAAATTGTTGCGATGATAAAACCTTTCTTTGAGGGTTTTGAATTACCAAGTGAAAATATTGTTGTCTTAACCAGTAACGAATTATTTGGGAGGAGAGCTGCTAAAGCTAGTTATTCTTCTAAATTTAAAGAAGGAATAATATTAGGTAGTTACTTAGAATTAACGCCTGGAGATTATGTAGTTCACGAATACAACGGAATTGGTCAGTTTTTAGGAATCAAAACACTTTTGGTTGATGGTAAACATGAAGATTATATTCAAATCGCTTATGCTAAAGGCGATAAAGTTTATGTCCCTCTTTATCAATTTAATTTAATTAGAAAATATGTAGGAAGAGATGGAACGGCCCCTAGATTAAATAATTTAGGTGGTGATTCATGGAAAAATACCAAAAAGAGAATTAAAGAAAAAGTAAATGATTTAGCTGAAAGGTTACTTAATCTTTATCAAGAAAGAAGTAAAGTTGAAGGACACTCTTTTATCAAAGATGATGATTTACAAAGAGAGTTTGAAAGTAAATTTGATTATGAATTAACTAAAGATCAAAATATTGCTTTAAAAGAAATAAAAGAAGATATGGAGTCAATTCATCCAATGGATAGACTATTGTGTGGCGATGTTGGTTTTGGAAAAACTGAAGTCGCTTTTAGAGCAGCTTTTAAAGCTATAATGGATGGAAAACAAGTTTGTTTATTGTGTCCTACTACTTTGTTATGTAAGCAACATTATGAGGTGGCTTTAAATAGATTTAAAGATTACGGAATTAATATTTGTATGTTATCTCGTTTATCAAGCAATGCTGATAATACAAAATCATTAACCAATATAACAAACGGAAATATGAATTTTGTGATCGCAACTCATAAAGTATTAAGCAAAAAAGTAAAGTTCTTTAATTTAGGTTTATTGATAATTGATGAAGAACAAAGGTTTGGTGTCGAGCAAAAAGAATCTATTAAAGAAAAATATAAGAATATTGATATTTTAACTTTAAGCGCAACTCCAATACCAAGAACCCTTCAATCATCTTTAGTTGGTTTAAAAAGTGTCTCAACAATTGAGACGCCTCCTAAAGAAAGAATGCCTATTCAAACATATGTTATTCCTTATGATGAGAGTGTTGTAAAAGACTTGATTTTAAGAGAAATCGCCCGTAAAGGTCAAGTATTTTATGTTTTTAATTATATAGATAGAATATATTTTGTCGCTTCAAGATTGAAGCAAATGATACCTGATCTTAAAGTTGGTGTTATTCATGGACAGATGGATAAAAAAGACATAGATGACATTATGGAGCAATTTTATTCTGGTGATTTAGATTTACTTTTAGCAACGTCAATTATTGAAAACGGGATCGATGTCAGAAACGCTAATTTAATGTTAGTTTATGATGCCGATCATTTTGGTTTGGCTCAACTCTATCAAATAAAAGGTCGTGTTGGTAGAGGAGACAAAATGGCTTTTGCTTATTTAATGATTAATGGAAGAAAAGAATTGAATGATCAAGCTAAAAAAAGACTTAAATCTATTCAAGATTTCACCGAACTTGGAAGTGGATATAAAATTGCTCAAAGAGATTTATTAATTAGAGGGGCTGGAGATATTTTGGGTCCACAACAAGCTGGTTTTATTGATGAAGTTGGCGTTGATATGTATATTCGTTTATTAAATGAAGCAATTGAAGAAAAGAAAACAGGAATAATAAAAAATAACGAGCCTCAATCCTACACTTTACTTGGAATTGATGCTTATATTCCATCAATATATGCAAACGATGAGGATAAAATCGAATTATATCAAAAGATTTTAGAGGCCAAAACTTTCGAAAAAATAGAGATATTGAGACAAGAAATACGTGATATTTACGGTCCTTTACCACAATCAACAGAATTATTATTAACTAAAAGAAAAATCGATATTTTAATTACTGATAAATCGTGTTTCAGACGTATTGAAGAGTACCCAAATAATATTTTACTTGTTTTGTCCCGAGAATTTAGTGATATAGATGGAATAGGTTCTAGTTTATTTACAGCACTAATAAGATTTATTAATCAAATAAAAATATCTTATAATAATAAAGTACTTAGTATCTCAATACAAAAAAATGGAACCTGGCTAGATTTTACTTTAAAAATTATGCTGATAATAAAAGAATTGTATGAAACATATATGAGGGCAGAAGGAAAAGATGAGAATTGATAAATATTTAAAATTAACTAGATTAATTAAAAGAAGAACAGTAGCAAAAGAACTTCTTGATAGAGGTCTTTTTACCATTAATGGACGAAAAGCAAAAGCTAGCAACGAAATCAAAATTGGGGATGTTGTTGTGTTAGCTTTAGGAAGGCATAAATTAACAATTGAGATAACAAATATACTTCCGTTTGCAAAAAAAGATGATGTTGGTACTTTATATAAAGTTCTAAGTGATGAGATTATTGAAAATGATCAAACTGACCCTCAATAAGAAAGAAAAATATTTATTAACTTGTAGTTATGGCCCTGATTCAATGGCTCTTTTTTCTTTATTAATAAGGGGAAATTATGATTTCGAAGTATGTTTTGTTAACTATCATTTAATTCCGTCTGCTAATAGTGACGAAAAGAATTTAAGGGACCTTTGCAAAGGATTTTCAAAAAATATTAATGTTTTGAGCGTTTATTTTGATAAAGAAAAAGATAAAAATGAAGAAGATTGGGCACGCATTGTAAGATATGATTATTTTATAAAAGTAGCTAAAGAAAAAGACATTAAAAATGTTTTGGTTGCTCATAATCAAGATGATTTGTTAGAAACTTATTTGCTTCAAAAATTGAGAAATAATGTAGTTTCATATTATGGGTTAAATACAAAATATGTTAAAAAAGGAATTAATATTTTACGACCTCTTTTAAAATATAAAAAACAGGAATTGTTAGAATACGATATTGCTAATCAAATCCCATTTTCTATAGATCCGTCGAACGCAGATAAAAGTTATAAACGAAATAAATTGCGCGCCGAAGTTGTTTCGCTTATGAACGATGACGACCGACAAAAAATGTTAGTTGAGATTTCAAACAAGAACAAAGAATTAGAAAATAAATCACTTCTATTTCTTAAATTCTATGATAAAAAAAGTAATGAAATTGCAATATCCCCTGCAAATACCCCTTCCTTTGTTGAATTGCAATATATTTTGATTAGGTATATTGAACTAAATAATTTCTATTCACCTATATCATCCTCAAGTGCAAAAGACTATTTAGAAAAAATAAAAGCTAACAAAAATTTTGTTATTAAAAAAGAAAAATTCTTAATTTTTTATTCATATGGGAGATTTTATATTTCGTCTATTGAACATTATGAGAATTTTGGATATTTGTATCATGGGAAATGCCCAAAAACATCAGATTTGATTAAATTAAACATTGATAGTCCTATTTTTCAAACTATTGATTATAGTGGCGAACTAATAATTAAGCCTGTTAATAAAAACGATTTTATCCTTATTAACGGTAAAAAAACAAAAATGAACCGTCAATTTATCAATTGGAAAGTGCCAGAAATATATCGAAAAGTTTGGCCAGGAATTTATAATGAGAGCGGAAAATTATTATATGTTCCTCGCTATCAAATTAAAGTAAAAAATACAAAAAAACAATCACTTCTATGGTTTGATTTATTGGAATTGAAATAAAGATAAATAATAGAGTTTTTTACTTTATAAAGTAAAAGGCTTGTTGTATTATTTAAATACTTGTTAAGTATAAAAGGAGATGTTCATGAAAGAAAGAAAAAAGCCTATATGGTATTCAATACTCATTTATGTATTATTGTTTTCCATTGCCGGATTAATATTATATTTTGTTATTTCAAGTGTTGTCGGAGTTCAATACACCAGTATTTCAACTAATAGTGCCATCACGCTTGTATATGAAAATAAAGATGTTAACAATTATGTAGTTTATGGTACTGATGCTTCAACTGCTGATGGAAACACAACAGTTTATTTAAGTGTCGGGCATAAAGCTACTAGTGGTGCTTACCAAAATGAGTACTACACTTTTAAGATGCTAGAAGATGATTTTAATAAAACAATTTATAAAAGCGATACGAGCGAACACGCTAACAAAAGTTTTAATGTCGCTTTAAACGAAGAAGTTGAAGAAGCAAAGACACTTTATACAACTGATGATAACTTCAAACAATTAATTGGTAATGACACAAGAAAGATTAGTTACAATTCAACACCATATGTTCAAAACTGGTTTGTTTCGTGGTTACCAACAATTTTGATATTTGTTGCATTCATAGTTATTGGCTTTATTTTCTTTAAAATGTTAATGGGGTCAGGGAATGCAAATGCAAAAGCCATGGATTTCAACAAATCTACTGCACGTCGTGTTGATGACTCAAAAGTTAGATTTGCTGATGTTGCTGGTTGCGACGAAGAAAAAGCTGAAATGGCCGAACTTGTTGATTATTTAAAAGAACCTAAAAAATATACTAAAAATGGTGCTACTTTACCAAAGGGTGTTTTACTTGTTGGCCCTCCAGGAACGGGTAAAACTTTGCTTGCTAAAGCTGTAGCTGGTGAAGCCGGCGTTCCATTCTTCTCGATTTCTGGTTCAGATTTCGTTGAAATGTTTGTCGGTGTTGGTGCCGGTAGAGTTAGAGATTTATTTAAGACTGCTAAACAAAATGCGCCTTGTATCGTCTTTATTGATGAAATTGATGCTGTCGGAAGACAAAGAGGTGCTGGTATGGGTGGCGGAAACGACGAAAGAGAGCAAACTCTTAACCAATTATTAGTTGAACTTGATGGTTTTGAAGCAAATTCTGGAATCCTTGTTATAGCTGCTACAAATAGAGCTGATGTTTTGGATCCTGCTTTATTAAGAGCTGGACGTTTTGATAGACAAATCACTGTTAATTTACCTGATAGAAAAGGTAGAGAAGCAATTTTCAAAGTACATGCTAAGAACAAAACAATTGATCCTTCAATTGATTTCTTATTATTAGCAAAACGTACCGTTGGTTTTAGTGGTGCCGATATTGCAAATATTTTAAATGAAGCAGCTATTCTTTCCGTTAGAGCTCATCGTGACATTATTGTTATGGCAGATATTGATGAAGCTATCGATAGAAGAATCGCTGGTCCTGCTAAGTCTAGCAAAGGAATGAGTGAAAAAGAAAGACAAATTGTCGCTTATCATGAATCCGGACATGCTATTATTGGTTTAACTTTACCTAATGCAGATAAAGTTAGAAAGATTACAATTATTCCTCGTGGAACAACTGGTGGCCACGTGTTAATGGGGCCTGAAGACGATAGATTTTTACTCACCAAGGGCGAATTAACTGCTGAAATAGTTGGTTTACTTGGTGGAAGAAGTAGTGAAGAAGTTTTCTTTGACGACACTACAACTGGAGCTAGCAACGATATCGAAAGAGCTACACAAATTGCTCGTAGTATGGTTGTTGAATATGGTATGTCCAGTTTAGGACCTATCCAATATGAAAAAGATACCGGAAGTGTTTTCTTAGGAAGAGATTATAATAACGCTCAAAAGAATTTCTCTGTTGCTGTTGCTGATGAAATTGATAAAGAGGTTCGCAAAATAATTGAAGAAGCTCATAATCAAGCCATTGCTATTATAAATAAGAGAAAAGAAGATGTAATTTTAATCGCTACAACTTTACTTGAATTTGAAACAATTAATGAAGAGCAAATTGATTACTTATTAAAGAATAGAAAAATGCCTGAAGGTGTTACACAAAAAGATAGTGCATTATCTTCATTCAGCAAAGAAAATCAAGAAAAAATTTCTAGCGATAGTGTTATTCTTGGTTCTGATGAAAAAGCAGAAACTCCTGTCAATACCCCTTCAAATGATTCAAAAGACGACAAAAAGGATGTTGAAAGCAAAGAAGAAAAATAACTTCTATGTCATTCAAAATTGGTAATATAGAAATTAAATCGAAAGTTATCCTTGCCCCAATGGCAGGGATAACTTCTTTTTCTTATAGGAAGTTTATGAATAAGTTTGGATGTGGATTAACTTATTCAGAAATGATTAGTGATTGTGGATTGATGTATAAAAATCAATCTACTCTTGAATTATTGCAATCTGACGGAAGTGATAGACCATTAGCAATTCAATTATTTGGTGGATCTAAAGAAACGTTATTGAAAGGCCTTCAAGAATTAAATTCATTAGGGATTGAGTACGATATTTTAGATTTGAATTTAGCTTGCCCAGTGAATAAGGTTGTTAAAGGAAATGGCGGAAGCACTTGGTTAAAAAATCAAAATTTACTTTTTGATATGGTTAGTGCAATAGTTAAAGCAAGTACCAGACCTGTAAGTTGTAAGATTCGTTTAGGCTGGGATAAAATAAATGTTTTGGAAACTTGTAAAACGTTAGAAAGAGCTGGAGTTTCTTTTATTGCAATTCATTGTAGAACTAGAGCTCAAGGATATACTGGAAAACCAGATTACGAAGCAATAAAAGATTTAAAAGATATAATTAAAATTCCCTTTGGTGTTAGTGGAAATATATTTTCGGTTGAAGATGCTTTAAATGCCGTTAAAATTACTAAAGCTGATGCTGTTTTGGTTGCTCGTGGAGGAATTGGAAATCCTGAGTTTATTACTAATCTTAATAAAGCTTTTAATGGTGAAAAATATAACGAAATAGTGGACTTTGATCGTCAAATTTCATATTTAAAAGAATATTCTAGAGATTTAGTTAAAGAAAGAGGCGAGAAAAAAGCTTGTCAATATTTACGAGGAATTGCTCCTAAATTTTTTAATTCAATTAGCGGGACAAAAGAACTAAAAAACCAAATTACATCATCCTTAGTTTTGCTAGATCAATTGTTTAAAATAATAGATAATTTCAAAATTAATAAATAATTATTTTCGTTTCAAAATAGTTTCTAAGATTTAAGATAAAAAATTTTGTTTCTTAATTTTGATCGATTCATGTACCTAACGAATAAAGAAAATACGTTTATTATAAAGAAACATCATCATTTTTAGGCCATTTTGTTAAAAATAGGTGCATTATATTATCGATAAAATTATCTATTTGTTATATAATTAACAAGAATCAAAGGAGAGGTTTATGTATTGTCCAAAATGTGGTCGACAAGTTGATAATGATGCAAAATTTTGTCCAGATTGCGGAACAGCAATCAATAACAAAATGAGTTCAAATGACATTCGTAATGATAAAAGTATTAATTATTCTACAGATATGTTAAATCAAGCTCCTAAACAAAATAATTATCAACAAAACGCGAATTCAACAATATATAACAATAGCGTTTCAACCGAAATGAACGATGGAATGTGTATTGCTTCTTTAGTTTTAGGACTTGTTGGAGTATGTGTTTTATCAATTATTTTTGGAATAATTGGACTTAATAATGTTTCAAAGAACGGAAGTAAAGGTAAAGGTTTTGCTATTGCCGGAATAACGCTAGGTGGTATAGAAATTCTTGTATACTTAATTTCGTTTATTGTAAAAATTATTGGCGCTGTCAGCATTTAGTATAAGGAGAAAAATATGGAAGAAAAATTAAACGATCAAGAATTAGCTAGAAGAGAAAAACTTAATAAATTAAAAGAGTTGGGAGTCAATCCTTGGGGACAAGCTTTTGTTCGCACTGATACAAGCGAAACTTGTAGAGAGAAATCCAATGGAAAAACAAATGAAGAATTAGAAGCAAATCAAATTAATGTTGTTGTTGCTGGAAGAATCATGTTTTTAAGAAAAATGGGAAAAGCCTCATTTGTCACAATTCAAGATAAATTTGGAAAGATTCAAGCTTATATATCGATTGATACAGTTGGTGAAGAATCTTATAACGTTTTTAAAGTCTGTGATGTTGGCGATATTATTGGTATCGAAGGAAGATTAATGCTTACAAGAACCGGTGAATTAACCATAAGAACTAGTAAGTTTACTTTCTTAACTAAATCATTAAAACCATTACCAGAAAAATTTCACGGCTTAACTGATGTTGAAGAAAGATTTAGACATAGATATGTCGATTTAATCATGAACGAAGATGCAAAACGTGTTGCTTTGCTTAGACCAAAAATGTTAAGAAGTATGCAACATTATTTTGATAATTTGGGATTTGTCGAAGTTGAAACAAGTGTTCTTCAACCAATTCTTGGTGGTGCAAATGCTAAACCATTTATTACTCATCACAATGCTTTAGATAAAGACTTTTATTTACGTATTGCTACTGAATTACCACTTAAAAAATTAATTGTTGGTGGACTTGAAAAAGTTTATGAATTTGGAAGATTATTTAGAAATGAAGGAATGGATTCTCGTCATAATCCTGAATTCACTACTGTTGAATTATATGAAGCATATGGCGATCTTGAATCAATGAGAAGAATTTGTGAAGGTGTTATAAGAAATACCGCTCAAGAATGCTTAGGTAAAACAAAAATTGATTATCAAGGAACAGAAATTGATTTTGGACCTGAATTTAGATGGGTTTCGATGGCTGAACTTGTAAAAGAAAAATATGGAATTGATTTCGAAAGAAAAGATTTAACTATGGAAGAAGCTGTTGAATTTGCTAAAAAACAAGGCATTAAAGTTGAAAAACACTGGACTTCTACTGGTTATATTTTAAATGCTTTATTTGAATTAGGTTGTGAAGAAAGTTTAATTCAACCTACATTTGTACATGGTCATCCAATTGAAATTTCTCCATTAACAAAGAAATCCGAAGATCCTAGATTTACCGAAAGATTTGAACTTTATATTAATAGTACAGAATTTGCCAATGCTTACTCTGAGTTAAACGATCCTATTGATCAAAAAGAAAGATTTGAAGCTCAATTAAAGGCTAAAGAACTTGGCGATGATGAAGCCAATGAAATGGATTATAACTTCTTAGATTCTTTAAATTATGGTATGCCACCAACTGGCGGTATTGGAATGGGTTTTGATAGATTTGTTATGTTGTTAACTAATGAACCATCAATCAGTGAAGTCATTTTATTCCCAACTATGAGAGATGAATAAAAATATTTAAAATTTACTTCTTAATTTTCGCCTTATATAGACATCTTGTATATGTAAGGCTTTTTTTATTTCTTTACTTTTTGATTAATTTTTAATAGTATATTAAAGCATTGTATTTATATATATGCATTCTTCTCTCCTCAAACAATATTGATTTGAGGCAGATAGTCCAAAGGGAGGTAAAGGTTATGAAAAAGTACGAAATCATGTACATTTTAAAAGCTGACCTTGATGATGCTAGTAGAAAAGCTGAAATCGAAAAAATCCACGGATATCTTACTAAAGCAAACGCAAAGATTGCTAAAGTAGATGAATGGGGATTAAAAGATTTAGCTTATCCTATTAAAAAACAAAACAAAGGTTATTACGTTGTCATCAAGATTACTTGCGAAAGTGCTGACTCATTTAAAGAATTTGATCGTCTTACAAAGATCGACAACAATGTTCTTAGAACTTTAACAGTTGTTGATCATGATTAATTTCTATATAGGAGGAAAATAATATGGTTAATCGTGTTGTTATTGTTGGTCGCTTAACTCGTGATCCAGAACTTAGGAGAACTAATACTGGAAAAGCAGTTACATCGTTTACTCTTGCTTTTAATAATAGAATGAAAAATGCCGATGGCACAAATTCATCAAGTTTCGTTAATTGCACTGCGTGGAATGGTTTAGCAGAAAATATTGCTAATTTTTGTAAAAAGGGTAGTCAAGTTGCTGTTGATGGCCATTTACAAGAAAGAAAATATACACGTCGTGACGGAACAAATGCTTCCGTTGTTGAAATCATATTAGATAACGTTGAATTTTTAGGCGGCAAAAGCTTAAATGCTAATGCCTCAAATAATAGTTATGAGAGTGGATTTAGCCAAGACGTTTCAGAACCACAAGAAGATGAGAAGACTTCAAATGGTATTGAATCATCCGATGACGATCTTCCATTCTAATCGCTGAAAGGAAAATAGTATGGCTTATTTAAAGAAAAGAATAAGAAAAAAGGTTTGTTATTTTACTAAAAACAAAATCGCTTATATTGATTACAAGGATATTGATTTATTAAAGAAATTTATCGCTCCAAATGGTAAAATTTCACCTCGTAGATTAACTGGTACAAGTGCTAAATATCAAAGAGAATTAGCAATTGCAGTTAAAAGAGCTAGATATATGGCATTATTACCATATATTGGTGAATAGTTTAGAAAATTAAAACAAGCATCCTAACGGATGCTTTTTTTATAAAAATAATAGGGATTTGCAGGGGATTTTGAAAACATAATTTTTAAATGACTAATTTACTTTCTAAAAATTAGTTTTTTAGCCTTTTCTATTATATAATAGAAAAGATATAAGGAATTTTATGAACGAGAAAATAAACAAATTAAAACGATTAACTTTATTTTTAACACTAATAGAGATTGTGCTTGTTGGAGCTTTTTTAACTTTATATCTTCTCAATATTTGGAACTTGTATGAACTTGTTAAAGTTGAATACCTTGTTTATGTCTTTTTTGGCTTAGTTTTTATAGATTGTGTTTATATTTGGTCTATTCTTTCAAAAATAAATAAATCTAGACAATTAAGCGACATAAGGACAAGTGAAATTATAGGTTCTGATATTAAAGAGGCTTATTTGTTTGGAAAATTGGCGTTTGTTGTTTGCGATGAAAAAGGAATCGTTCTTTGGGAGTCAGATTTATTACTCCAAAGACAAATAAATATTGTAAACCTTAATATTTATGAATGGTGTCCTAAGCTTAAAGATTTTTTAGAAAAAGATATCGGAAATACCTTAAAAATTACTCAGGATGGTGTTCAATATGAGGTTGAATATTTAAGAAGTGCTGGATTATTTTTATTTAAAGATGTCAGTGAATATGAAACACTAAGTAGATATGCTAAAGACCAAGCAACTTGTATTGGATTAATAACAATCGATAATTATGTTGATGTTATGGGTAATGGCGGTGACGACAATAACGATGTAATAACAAAAGTAAGAAACGAGATTTATAATTACGCAAAGATTTTTAATGTTGTAATTAGACATATTAGAAATGATGCATATTTTGCTGTTTGTAATTTTTCTTCGCTTGATAAAATGAAAAAAGATGGTTTTTCGTTATTAGATAATGTGAGACAAGTTGGTGCTCATGAGCAAATTAGACCAACTTTATCTATTGGATTTGCTCATGATTTCCCTGATGTTAATAAATTAAACGATATGGCTAGTAACGCTATTGATATTGCTATGAGTAGAGGTGGCGATCAAGCAGTTATTTCAAAATATGGTAGTGAACTTGAGTTTTATGGTGGAAAATCCGAAGCTATTGAAAAACGTAATAAGGTTAAAGTTAGAGTTGTTGGTGACTCTTTAATTGGTTTAATCGGTAGATCTAGCAATATTATAATTATGGGCCACACAATGGCTGATATGGACGCTATTGGTGCTTGTTTAGGTATTAAAGCTATTTGTGATTATTGTAAAAAACCATCAGTAGTTGTTTATGAGCCAAAATTTTTTGAAAGAAAAGCTAGAGCAGCAATGACTTCTTTATTTAATAGAGAACAACTTCAAAAGATAACTGCTAACTGTAAAGATGTTTTTGGACTTGTTTCAGCGACTACTTTAATTATTGTTGTAGATGTTAGTAAACCATCGATGACAATTTGTCCAAAAATTTTAGAAGACAGTCCAAAAGTTGTCGTAATTGATCACCATAGAAGAGCTGAAGATTTTATTGATAATCCTGTTTTGTCTTATATTGAACCTGGCGCAAGTAGTTCTTGCGAACTTATTGCTGAGTTAATCAAATATAATAGTGTTGCAAATGCGAATGGCGGAATTCAATTAGATTCAATTTTTGCGACAATTATGTTGTCAGGAATATTTCTTGATACCGGCTTTTATAAAAATAAAAGTGTTGGTATTAGAACCTTTGATGCTTCATTAATTTTGAAAGAATATGGCGCTGATAACGGAATAGCTGACGATTTGTTAAAGGATGAATACGAAGAATATGTTTTGATTAATAAAATTATATCAACGATGCAAACACCATATTATGGAATAGTTTATTGTATGGCTGAAGAAGACGAGATACTTGAAGCTTCAACTCTCGCTAAAGTTGGAAATCAATGTATGCAACTAAAAGGAATAAATGCCTGTTTTGTTATCGGAAGAACTTCAGATAGCGAAGTTCGTATTAGTGCAAGAAGTGACGGAACAGTTAATGTTCAAATTATATGTGAAAAACTTGATGGCGGTGGACATTTATCACAAGCGGCTGCGTTATTAAAGAAAACAACCATCAGTGAAGTAAAAGATAAATTATTAGATGTTTTAGGCACTTATTTAAGTGATGCTAGAACTTCGATTAAGAAGGGAGAATAAAGATGAAAGTAATTTTATTACAAGATGTTAAAAGTATTGGGAAAAAAGGCGAAACCAAAGAAGTAAAAGATGGTTACGCTTTGAATTTTTTAATTCCAAAACGTTTAGCTGTAAAAATGACTGAGACAAGCGTAAAAGTATTAGAACAACAAAACGAAGAAGAACGAATTAGACAAGAAAAACTTAAAAATATTGCTGAAGAAAAT
>Ga0172377_10000615_pt1 | contig 34099 bp, 49 predicted proteins | sample Pumphouse3metaG_FD_119749 | JGI IMG/M metagenome (GOLD analysis project Ga0172377, IMG submission 119749) | Leachate microbial communities from a municipal landfill in Southern Ontario, Canada - Pumphouse #3 metaG | ecosystem: Engineered > Solid waste > Landfill > Unclassified | place: Canada... | reverse complement strand
AAATTCGAATTATCATTTTTCTAACGAAAAAGCGAAACGAGAACTGGGATTTACGACTAGAGATATCAAAGAATCTATCAAGGATGCTATGGACTTTGCGGTGGAAAACTATCTTACTAAAAAAGGCACAAAATTTAAGGTAAAATCAATCGAATAATTGTTTGTTTTTGCCCGTGAAAATAGCCCGATTTTTAGCCAAAAAAAACCATTTTTGGAAAGATGATTAAATATCATCTTTTTTTTACCGAAATAGTGTAGTATCTGATTATTTTTATGTTATAATTTTCATAAAATACTGTCAATATTTCCTTGGAGGCCGTTTGTGAAACCACACTTTACTCTAGCGTCTATTTTTACCGACCATATGATGTTTCAAGCCGGAAAGCCAAGCTATATTTTTGGCAAGTGTCTGAAACGACAAGAAATTCGCATTCGTATTAACGGCTCGACCTTTCGATATAAGACGACCGATACAACCTTTTGCTTTGAACTGCCGGCCATGCCTTATATTAAAGAACCATTTGATTTCGAAGTGGTTTGTCAAAACCAGAAAGAGACGATTCATAATTGTTTAGTTGGCGATATTTTCATCGTATCGGGACAAACAAATATGAAGTTTCCACTAAAAGATACTTACGAGACAAAGGTAAAAGAAAACCCCAATATCCGGTTATATCAAGTGCCGGCTTTGCCATATGCAAATGCTCATTTGGAATTTCCTGATTTTTATACAAATAACGCCTTTTGGGATACGTGTAATTTTGAATCCGCAATGAAATTTTCGGCAATTGGGTACTTTGTAGCGCAAATTCTTCAAAAAGAACAAAACACGCCAATCGGGATTATATCGTGTTGTTTAGATGACTCATCAATCCTATCTTGGGCAGGAATTATCGAATTGTCGCAAACCCCAGAAATGCAAAAATATTTGAGTGCTTATCTGAGTGCGTACGGAAAATATCGTAATATCAATGAATATTCGGATGCCTTTAATTCTCAACTACCAAAATGGTATCATTTCGTTGAAGAAATACAAGCAAATATCAGAGCAGGGATGACGGCGGAAAAAGGATATTTTACCGCGAAGAAAAACAATCCCAGTGTCGAACTGCCAATGGGACCGAAGCATTACAATCGACCAGCGGGCGCCTTTGAGACAATGGTTAGTACGATTACTCCGTTTTCTGTTTGCGGGGTTCTCTTTTATCAAGGGGAATCGGACTGTTTAAATGCAGCAATGTATGAAGACGCCTTTAAAACAATGATTACAAGTTGGCGTCGCGGATTCCAAGATATCGGACTGCCCTTTGTTTTAGTCCAAGTTGCTGGTTATTCATATCCAGATATGCCCGAGACCGCAAGTGCCATAATACGAGAATCGCAAGCCAAATGTATTAATTTTGCAAATAATATTTTTATGACGACTGCCGCTGATTTAGGCGAAGAAAATTATCTTTGCCCACGGGAAAAAACGGTTTTGGCAAACCGTTTGGCAAGTGTTGTTTTGGAAAAAATCTATCATTGTGGAAAAAACACGATGGCACCGGCATTATTTAGTTATCGATGTGTTGAAGGCAATATTATCATCTATACCGAATATAACAACTTAAATCTAGTGTCTCGCTCAAAACGTAATCTCGGATTTAAGATAACCAAAGATGAAATAACATTTGAAAATGTTGAAACCGATCACATCGAACTGTCTGGCAATCAAATAATTATTAAAGATGTTAAAAACATCAAGGAAATCCGGTACAATTTTACTAACTTTCCCCATCTGGATATCTACTCGACCAATGATTTGCCACTTTTACCATTTCGGATTAAAATTACCGCTTAAACAAAAAAAGATAAAACCAAAATCCCGTTTTGGTTTTTTCTTTTTATGATGTATAATAACGGTGGTGATATAGTGAAAAACATTCACGTTAGTGCTAAGGAAATTGCCGAATTTTTGTATGGATCAGGAAATATTACTAGCGAGAGAACTTTGTCAATTCTCGGCGATGAGGGAACGGCAATTCATCAATACTGGCAGGGACTTTATCAAAAAGAAGATCAAAAAGAAGTTACAGTAAAAATCGATATGATCATCGATGATTTTCAAGTAAGTATTACTGGCAGAATCGATGGCATCGTTTATCGTAGTAATGTTTTAACGCTGGAAGAAATTAAATCGACGCATCGTGACTTGACGGAAATTGATGAAAAAACCACACCTGCGCATATGGCACAAGCTAAATTATATGCATATATGTACATCAAAGAACACGCCCTCAAGAACATTGTTGTCTGGCTTACTTATATCCGGATTGAAGACAAAGAAACAAAAATAATTGAAAAGAAATATACCGAAAAGGCTTTATATAAATACTTTGTTAAGATTATTAATGAATATTTAGCATGGGAACGAAAAATCCAACTGCACGAGGAATCACGGTTAAAGTCCATCGAAGGTTTATCCTTTCCGTTTGCCCAATACCGAACCAATCAACGAGAACTCATGGGACACGTGTACAGAACGGTATTGGACCGTGATATTCTATATGCCATCGCTCCAACCGGCATCGGTAAAACGATAGCTACGATTTTTCCAGTATTGAAAGCAATCAATGACCCCGCGGAAAAAATATTTTATCTTACTGCAAAAAACGATGGCAAGCAAATCGCACTCGACACAATGTCGCTACTTGAAAAAAGCGGGTTAATCGCTAAAACATGCGAAATAACAGCCAAAGATTCAATGTGTTTTCTAAAAGAACGCGACTGCGATCCTGAAGTTTGTAAGTATGCAAAGGGCTATTATAATCGTGTGTATAAAGCTATCGATGATTTGTATGAACATGAAACGATTATGCGCAAAGATATTATCAAGACATACGCTCGTCAACATCGGGTTTGCCCTTTTGAATTGTCGCTTGATATCTCTAATTATGCGGATTTGATTGTCGCGGACTACAATTATGCTTTCGATCCCCGAGTACATTTAATTCGCTATTTTGAAGATGATCGGTATAAACCAATCTTGTTGGTAGATGAGGCGCATAACTTGATTTCGCGCGGAAGGGACATGTATAGTGCCACCGTGTCAATGGTAAATTTGCAAAAATTACAAGAATTATCCAAACCGCTAAAACCATCGCCCTTAAGAGAAATCAAGAAATTAATCGACATTTTCGCTGAATATCAGATCGACATGCTTGATGTCGATTTTGTCAAAAAGGAAAACATCAACGAATATCTCATTCAAACGATAAAGAAACTTTTGTTCAAATTGGACAGAATTATGATGGAAGGATCAAAAAAGATTCCCAATAAAAATGCTATCTTTTTAATATACTTTGATTTGGTTCAATTTATCAAGATTAGCGAATTCTTCGACGACCGGTTTGTTTTCACCATGGAACGGATTGAAAACCAAGATTTTCTAATATCGATTCGTTGCCTTAACGCGAGCAAATATTTGCTTTCGACGATTAAAGATCATGCAAGGGCATGCATCTTTTTCAGCGCCACTTTGGATCCAATTTACTACTATAAACAGTTATTAACTGCCAATGTCGGAAAAGATATAAAATTAGATTCTGCTTTTTCGCAACACCATTTACTATTAGGAGCAATTGATGATGTATCTACTCGTTACGCCGATCGTCAAGAATCAATTACTAAGATTATTGAAGTCGCGAAAGCCCTTGTGACAAGTAAACGCGGTAATTACATCTTGTTTTTCCCGTCTTATCAGTATTTGCAGATGGTCCGTGAACAACTAGATATCGACACGAACAAGTATGAAATCATCGTTCAAAAAAAAGAAATGAATTATTATGAGCGTAAAGAGACCATTGAAATGTTCAAAACTGCTTCTAAAAAAACGCAGGTGGGAATGTTTGTCATGGGTGGAGTTTTTGGAGAATCAATCGATTTGATCGGCGACATGCTTTCAGGCGTTTTGATTGTGGGAGTCGGATTGCCAGCATTATCGCCGTTTAATAACTTGTTACGATCACACTTCGATAACGAATTTAACAGCGGATTCGATTTTGCTTACACATATCCCGGTTTAAATAAAGTCGTTCAAGCGGTCGGAAGAGTCATTCGCAGTGAATCTGATCGCGGAATCGCATTGCTCCTCGATGACCGTTTTACTTCCCGCAAATACTTATCAATTTACCCAAAAGAATGGAGTCATCTTCGAACTATTAATGATTTAAAGTACTTAAAAAAAGTGATTCGCGATTTTTGGAAAGTTGGAGAACAACCGGAGGAAGAACAATGTTAAAACGAGTTCGTAGGTTAATTTTTGGTCTTTTGTTAATCATTGTCATGTTAGTAATGGTGTTATTAATAACCATAAATATCCCTTTTGATTTCTTTGCCCACGAAAAATCGAATAATGATTACTCTGATTGGATGAGTGAAACCTTGACAACAGATCAAAGAATAATTGATATTGCTATGTTAGGTGCTCATGATGCTTTTTCCGCTAATATCAATCTTTTTAGTAAAACCGACGATTTTTCGGCATCGGGAATCCAAACCGGAGTTACCGGGGTACTTATTAAAGGCTTCTCGGTCAAACAATCCAAAACCCAAGTGTCGGGAGTTACGGAATTACTAAAAGCAGGAGTCCGATATTTTGATATTAGGCTAACATATAATGAAGATTTATCAGCATGGTATACAACCCATACATATTTTTCGAATGATTTTGCTTCAGTGCTTGCGGAGATGAATACTTTTCTTTCTTCCCATCCCGGTGAGTTTCTGCTTTTAGACATTCAGCATGTCTATGGGATTGATTATGAAAATCCATTAGAAAATGATGCTGCTTTTCAAGAGATAAGAACATTATTTGCGACAGCCAACATTTTAGATTACGCTTATGGAAACAATAGCAAAGAATTGGACGAAATTACATACGGAGATATAACAACAAATAAGACACAAGCAGGAATCATGATTTTTACCAAAATGAAGAACGATGATGTGGATTTTTGGAATTACTGGTCATCAATTTATTCTGATTGGCCAGATACCGACACCCCTGAAACAGCATATGCTTGCCTAGAATCATTTTCTCAAAAGATTATGACCGGAAATGCCCTGACGGGTGCCGTCTCGATTGAAGATAATGAATTTGCCATTAATGCTTCTGAAGGCATTCGCGTTCTTCAAGGAGTGTTGACCATGCAAATGGATGGAGAAGGAATTATTAATGCCTTGATCAAGTGGAGTCTTCTTGATCGAGCCCGAGATTTCAATTCGAACTTAATTGATCAAGGCGAATTTTCCGATTGGATGATGGCGATGCCAGTCGTTATGGTCGATTACGCCGATACAAACTATGAAAACTTCCTGGATCGCATTATGGAAATCATAATTGAATTCAACGAAAACACCTAAAAATGAGCCTCATGCGTGCGTAGCGCGATAAATATGATTAGAAAAGCAGAAAAGTGTGAACTTGAGATTAAAAGTTCTTGCTTTCGCGCTTTTTTTTTGTTAAAATATACAATGCCTGTGAAAACGGGCTGGCTGTGACTCGTGAGGTGGCTGACACACACATAGGCGTTGTTATGATAACCGCCTAAATAGTCAGGGAATTCACGACGAGCAAGTATATAAGAGAATTTATATGCAAAGGAGGATTTATTAATGGCTACAAATCAGGTAATCAGAATTAGATTGAAATCCTACGATCACAGATTGTTGGATCAATCGGCAAAGAAGATCGTCGATACCGCAAAAAAGACGGGCGCAACGGTTTCTGGACCGATTCCGCTACCAACCGAGAAAGAAGTCTTCACGGTTCTCCGCAGTCCCTTTGTTAACAAGGACTCCCGCGAACAATTCGAACGGCGGACTCACAAACGTTTGATTGACATCGTGAACCCCTCGGCACAAACAATCGATTCATTGATGCATCTTGACTTACCATCAGGAGTCGACATCGTATTAAAGTAATGCGTATCACCAAAAGTCAATGAGTAATAAAAATAATGTAGGAGGTGCACTCATGGCAAAAGGTATCTTAGGAAGAAAAGTAGGCATGACACAGGTATTTGATGGAACGGGGAAACTGATTCCAGTCACAGTAATCGAAGTAACCCCAAACGTTGTCCTGCAGAAGAAGACAGTTGAGACCGATGGATATGAAGCCGTTCAACTCGGTTTCGGTGAAAAACGGGCTAAATTAGCCAACAAACCGGAACAGGGTCACGTGGCAAAAGTCGGGACGACCCCTAAGCGCTACATTCATGAAATTCGTTTTCCAGAAATGATGGAATGCGAAGTCGGCCAAGAGGTAAAGTGTGATATATTTGCCGCTGGAGAATATGTAGACGTAACGGGAACTTCAAAAGGAAAAGGCTTCTCTGGCGTCATTAAAAGATTTAATTTCCATCGTGGACCAATGGCCCACGGTTCGAAATATCATCGCGGCACTGGTTCAATGGGCGCAACCGCTCCCCAACACATCCACAAAGGCAAAGGAATGCCGGGACGGATGGGTGGAGAAACGGTCACCATGCAGAATCTTGTCGTTGTTAAAGCCGATCTTGAAAACAATGTTCTATTAATTAAAGGAAATGTTCCCGGAGCGAACAAATCGTTCCTAATCGTCAAAAGCGCAGTAAAAAAACAAACCAAATAAAGAAAAATACTTTGAAAGGAGGATTTGCTATGCCTAAGTTAGCACTGTTAAACCAAGCTGGACAAGCCGTTGGAGAAATCATTCTAGCGGAGGAAGTATTTGCAGTAGAACCCAACCAAGGCGTCATTTATGATGTCGTTAAAGCTCAAAGAGCAGCGATGCGTCACGGAACGCAAAAAACGAAAACTCGCACTGAAGTCAGTGGCGGTGGCCGTAAGCCGTGGCGTCAAAAAGGCACCGGACACGCCCGTCAAGGATCAATTAGGGCCCCGCAATGGGTCGGTGGTGGCGTTGTGTTTGGACCAACTCCGAGAAGTTACGATTATAAGATTAATAAAAAGATTCGTCGTCTGGCGATTAAAATTGTCTTATCCGACAAAGTCAGAGAAGCCAATTTCGTCGTCCTTGATAATCTATCACTTGAATCCTATAAGACCAAAGGAATGGTCGAGGTATTTAAAAACCTTAACCTTACCGGGAAAATCATGCTGATTCTTGATGACATTACTGATTTTGTGGATATTGCTTCTCGTAATTTGCCAAACGTACAAACTACAGTTTTCGAACATGCAAGTGTATATGACATTATGAACAATAACTGCATCGTCACGACTCAAAGCACAGTTAAGAAGATCGAGGAGGTATTGTTAGGATAATTATGGATAAATACCAGATTATTAAACGCCCGATCGTTACGGAAAAAACCAACAAGTTGGCTGAGAAGAACCAATATACATTCGAAGTCGATCGCAATGCCAACAAAATCGAAATCAAACAAGCCGTCGAAGCGCTTTTTAACGTAAAAGTGAAAAGCGTAAACGTAATCAATGAAATTGCCAAGGCTAAAAAAGTCGGGCAACATTCCGGTTTTAAACCGGCCGTGTCGAAAGCAATCGTCACACTGGCCGATGGGTTTAAAATCGATGTTTACACGGCGTAAACAGGAGGAACCAAATAATGGCTATCATTAAATACAGACCAATGACCCCCGGTACGCGGGGCATGACTAAATTGGATTATGCCGAAATCACGACCGATAAGCCAGAAAAATCGTTGCTTGAGCCAATCAACCCGCAATCAGGCCGCAACAATCAAGGTAAATTGACCGTTCGTCATCAAGGTGGCGCAGAAAAACGTAAATATCGGATTATCGACTTTAAACGTAACAAAGATGGTATCAAAGGCACTGTCGCAACGATCGAGTATGATCCTAATCGCACTGCTAATATCGCTTTGATTAATTATGCCGATGGTGAAAAACGTTATATTCTTGCTCCCAAAGGTTTAACCGTCGGGATGAAAATTGAATCTGGAGTAACTGCTGATATCGTCATTGGAAACTCCCTTCCGATTCAGAATATTCCCGTTGGTACCGGCATTCATAACATCGAACTATATCCCGGAAAAGGCGGACAACTCGTTCGTGCTGCGGGAACAAGCGCTCAGATTCTGGGACGTGAAGAACGTTACGTCTTGGTCAGATTGACTTCTAGTGAAGTCAGACGCATCTTAGGCGTTTGTCGGGCAACAATTGGTGAAGTTGGTAATGAAAACTATGAACTCGTTAATCTCGGAAAGGCCGGAAGAAAGCGGCATATGGGCGTTCGTCCGACCGTCAGAGGATCCGTTATGAATCCTGTTGACCATCCGCATGGAGGCGGCGAAGGAAAGCAACCCGTTGGACATCCATCACCGATGACTCCATGGGGCAAAAAAGGCCGCGGCAAAATCACGAGAAAACACCACCTGGCTAGCGATAAATTAATCGTTAGACACAGAGATAAGTAAGGAAGGAGGAACTCAACATGTCACGTTCAATTAAAAAAGGTCCATTCTGTGATGATCATTTAATGAAAAAAGTTTTAACAGCCGTTAAAGCAAATTCCAAAAAGGTCATTCAAACCTGGTCTAGACGTTCCACGATTTTTCCACAATTTGTTGGCTTAACTTTCGGCGTCCATAACGGAAAAGAACACATTCCTGTTTATGTAACCGAAGATATGGTCGGCCATAAATTGGGAGAGTTCGCTCCGACCAGAACCTTCCGTGGTCACTCAGATAAAAAGGTTGTCAAAGGTGATTCCGGAAAACCGTCGATTGGCACTCCGACTGCGGCTGAACCCGTAGCTGCGGCACCGCAACCGGCCCAAGCAGGAGGAGAAAAATAAATGGAAGCTAAAGCAAGCGTAATTTTTGTACGAATCGCTCCTCGCAAAGTTAAATTGGTAATCGATCTAGTTCGGGGAAAAAATATCGTTGAAGCCCTTGCTATTTTAAGAAGCACACCCAGAGGAGCTTCGGAAATTGTTGAAAAGTTGATTCAATCCGCCGTCGCTAATGCGGACCATAATTATCAAATGGATCAAAACAAGTTATATGTTAAAGAGATTGCCGTTGGGCAAGGAAAGACATACAAAAGAATGCAACCGCATTCCCAAGGTCGTGGATTTGCGATTTTAAAGAGAACTAGCCACATTTTTATTACTGTGGCAGAGAGAGAATAGGAGGGATTTTTATGGGCCAAAAAGTCAGTCCGGTAGGACTTCGTGTAGGAATCATTCGCGATTGGGACTCAAGATGGTACGCGGACAAAAAAGACGTCGCAAACTTATTGATTGAAGACATAAAAATTCGCACTCTTTTATACGATCTGTATAAGAACGCTAGTGTCTCCAAAATCGAAATCGAACGCAGTAAATCTCGCGTCATCATTACCGTTAATACAGCAAAACCTGGTATGGTAATCGGACGTGACGGCGTGACAAAAGTCGCCGTTATTGAAAAACTTAAAATGTTATCAAACAAAGAAATATTTTTAAACATTGTTGAAATCAAACATCCGGAATTGGATGCATTACTGGTTGCAGAAAGCATAGCTACTCAGCTCGAAAACCGCGCTTCGTTCCGCCGCACGCAAAAAGTGGCGATTCAACGCGCTTTAAAAGCCGGAGCTAAAGGATGCAAAACTTTGGTTTCTGGACGCTTGGCCGGAGCTGAAATCGCTCGTAGCGAAGGCTATAACGAAGGCAACGTTCCGTTGCACACACTTCGTGCTGACATTGATTACGCGCTCGCTGAAGCTCATACGACATATGGCAAGCTCGGAGTCAAAGTCTGGATTTACAAAGGTGAAATCCTTCCTGCCAAGAAGGAGGCAAAATAATCATGTTAATGCCGAAAAGAACTAAATTTCGTCGTCCGCATCGTGTCAGTTTTGAAGGGCACGCTAAAGGCGGATCAGAAATCGCATTTGGACAATTCGGTTTAGTAGCTGTTGAAGGCGCGTGGGTTTCCGCTCGCCAAATCGAAGCTTGCCGTGTTGCTATCACGCGTTATATGAAACGTGACGGACAAGTCTGGATCAAAATCTTCCCGCATTTAGCGAAGACCAAGAAACCGATGGAAGTCCGGATGGGATCTGGTAAAGGTGCTCCCGAAGATTGGGTAGCCGTTGTAAAAGAGGGCTTGATCTTGTTTGAAATTGCCGGAGTAAGTGAAGCGATTGCACGTGAAGCTTTCCGACTGGCATCATATAAACTGCCAATCAAGACCAAGTTTGTTATGAAAGAAAGTGGTGATTCTAATGCTGCACGTTAGTGAAATCCGAAAAATGGAAACCGCTGCCATTTTAACCGAAATTGATAACTTAAAGAAAGAAATGTTTGATTTGCGGGTTAAACAAGCAACTGGTCATTTAGAAAACACTGCCCGTCTCAGCACCGTTAGAAAAACCATCGCTCGTATGAAGACTATTCTTACCGAACGAGAAGTCGAGTAGTAGGGAGGATACTATGGAAAACAATCAAAGAGTGTTCACCGGTACCGTCGTCTCCGATAAGTGCGATAAGACGATTACAGTCCGAGTGACAACATATAAAAAACATGCTATTTATAACAAACGCGTCATTTCGTCGAAAAAATTTACGGCTCACGACGAATTGAACCAGGCCAAAATCGGCGATATCGTCAAAATAATGGAATGCCGTCCGATTTCCCACTTGAAACGATTCCGCTTAGTCGAAATCGTCAACCAAGAAGCCAATAAACAATGAGAGCTGAAGGGAGGAACTGACAATGATCCAACAAGAAACCAGATTAAAAATAGCCGACAACACGGGAGCCCGGGAAATTTTGACCATCAAGGTCATGGGCGGAACCAGCCGTCGCTATGCTAATATCGGGGATGTCATCATCGCAACCGTCAAACTTGCCACTCCGAACGGCCTCGTCAAGAAAAGTGAAGTTGTCAAAGCCGTCATCGTCAGAACCAAAAGCGGAGTTCATCGCGCTGATGGATCTTATATAAAATTCGATGACAATGCCGCCGTTATTATTAAAGATGACCTCAGTCCGAAAGGGACCCGGATCTTTGGACCGGTTGCCCGCGAGTTAAGAGATGCTAATTTTACAAAAATCGTCTCTTTAGCTCCAGAAGTGTTGTAGGGGGACGAATATGAACTTAAAAAAAGGCGATAAAGTAATTATCATCTCGGGTGCCGATAAAGGTAAACAAGGTACCATCACTAAACTGTTACTTAAATCAGGACGCGTTGTTCTTGATGGCGAAGGTTTAACTAAAATCAAGAAACATTTGAAACCTTCACAATCCAATCCAGATGGCGGCATCATTGACCTTGATCGCGCGATTAATGCGTCCAATGTAATGTTGCAGGACCCAAAAACTAAAAAGCCGACGCGAATCGGATATAAGACCATCACAAAAAAAGTCAAAAAACAAGACGTCACCGAAGTTGTTAGATTCGCAAAAAAATCCGGCGAAGTCTTAAAATGATGGGAGGAGAAAATAAATGAATCGATTACTCGAAAGATACCAAAGCGAGATTATGCCCGCAATGCAAGCTAAATTTAATTATACCTCCGTCATGGAATGCCCGAAGATTAGCAAAATCGTTTTGAATATCGGTGCTGGCGACGCTGTCGCCAATCCCAAAGTTCTTGACGATGCCGTTGCTGAACTCATGCAAATTACTGGTCAAAAACCAGTTATAACTAAAGCAAAAAAATCAATTGCGAATTTCAAACTTCGTGAAGATATGCCCATCGGGTGCAAAGTAACACTGCGGGGTGTGAGAATGTATGATTTCTTCGACAAACTTGTTACCATCGCATTACCGAGAGTCCGTGATTTCCGCGGAGTAAATCCGAAAGGTTTCGATGGACGGGGCAATTATACTTTGGGAATCAAAGAACAATTGATTTTCCCGGAAATCAATTATGACAAAGTCAACAAAGTTCGTGGCATGGACATTGTCATCGTCACTACTGCGAACAGCGACCAGGAAGCATTCGAATTGTTAAAACAACTCGGCATGCCTTTCCGGAAGAATTAGGAGGCGCACAATGGCTAAAACATCGCAAAAAATCAGACAAAAAAGAGGATCGAAATTTCCGGTCCGCGATTATAACAGATGTGAAAGATGCGGTCGTCCGCACTCCGTTTACCGCAAGTTTAAATTATGCCGTATTTGTTTCCGTGAACTGGCTTATAAAGGTCAGATTCCCGGCGTTACGAAATCCAGTTGGTAATGGGAAGGAGGCACTATTAATATGGTTATGACAGATCCGATCGCGGACATGCTTACACGCATCCGCAACGCGAATCAAATGAAACATGAAACCGTGGAAATGCCAGCATCAAAATTAAAGTCAGAAATTTTGACACTTCTAAAAAATGAAGGCTACATCACGGATTTTAAACTCGTCAGCGATGGTGTCCAAGGGACCATCCGCGTCACATTGAAATACTTGCATAACAAAGAAAGAGCTGTTAGAGGTTTAAAGAAAATCTCGAAACCGGGCTTACGTGTATATGCAAAAACCGACGAAATTCCCCGAGTTTTAAACGGCCTCGGAATTGCGATAGTCTCGACTTCTCAAGGTCTTATGACCGATCGAGAAGCTCGAAAAAAACAAGTCGGCGGCGAAATAATCGCCTATATTTGGTAATAACATCATCGAACTCTCATCTTATCAGCGTAAAATAAATATTGGAGGTGCAAGAAAGGTATGAGTCGTATTGGTAGAAAAACGATCATACTTCCTGTAGGAGTTACTTGCATTGTAGATGAACACAATCATGCTACAGTAAAAGGACCTAAGGGAGTACTTGAATTTACATTTCATCACGATATCACAGTCGTTTCTGCTAATAATGAAATTTCTGTAACCCGGCCATCAGATTCGTTACAACACCGCGCTTTACATGGTACTACTCGCGCGTTGCTGAATAATATGGTTACTGGAGTGACACAAGGATATCATAAAATCCTGGACATCAAGGGTGTTGGATATCGAGCTTCATTAAAAGACAGTAAAACGTTAGTATTAGCAGTCGGGTATTCGACACCGGTCGAGATGATGATTCCCGAAGGATTAACCATTGAAATTCCGCTTAACACCGAAATTCATATCAATGGTATCGACAAACAAATGGTTGGAGAATTCGCTGCCACAATTCGCAAAGTCCGTCAACCAGAACCCTATCTGGGCAAAGGTATCCGTTATCGGGGCGAATTTGTACGTCATAAAGAAGGAAAGACTGCTAAAAAATAGCAGATGGGTGACAAAAAATGTATAAACCAGTAGATAAAAATGCTCAACGTATCAAAAGACACGGAAGAGCAAGAGTGACCATCACCGGAACAGCCACCAGACCCCGTCTGAACGTCTTTCGTTCCAACAAAGCAATCTATTGCCAAATAATCGACGACACAGTTGGAAGCACTTTGGTGTCTGCCTCTTCGCTGGAAATTGAAAATTGCAAGGGCGCAAACGTTGAAGGAGCCAAACAAGTTGGCGCCTTAATCGGTAAGAAATCCTTGGAAAAAGGGATCACTTCAGTCGTTTTTGACCGGGGCGGATACATTTACCATGGAAGAGTCAAAGCATTAGCCGAGGCTGCTCGTGAAGCAGGGCTACAATTCTAGTGAAGGAGGAAACCCAATGCAAGCAGACAATATGAAGGGAAATCGGGACAATAAAGAACATAGATCCCGTAAACCATTCGTCAAAGAAGAAAAATTATTCGAAGAAAAAGTTGTCCATATCGGCCGGGTGACGAAAGTCGTCAAGGGCGGTAAGCGGTTCAGCTTTGCAGCTTTGGTTGTCATCGGCGATCGCAAAGGTAATGTCGGATTCGGATCCGGTAAGGCCAGTGAAGTCCCGGATGCTATCAAAAAAGGTATTGAAGATGCCAAGAAAAATATGTTTAAGATTAGCATTAGTGGAACAACTGTTCCTCATGAATGTTTAGGCGTATTTGGGGCCGCGAAGGTATTTATTCGTCCAGCTGTTGAAGGAACCGGAGTCATTGCCGGCGGCGCTGTTCGTGCAGTTCTCGAATTGGCTGGAGTCCAAGACGTTCTTTCCAAATCTCTGGGTTCCAACTCACCGATCAATGTGGTTCGTGCCACTATGGCCGCGTTGACATCCATGAAAACAGTTGATGAGATTGCTGAATCTCGCGGGCTAAAGCCTGAGGAGGTTTGGAAATAATGGCACAAATCCAAATATCATTAATAAAAAGTTTAATTGGGCATAAACCCAATCAAATCAAAACGGTAAAAGCTTTGGGTCTAACCAAAGTGCATTCGTCGGTTCTCAAAGAAGATACCGAAGCGATCCGCGAAATGATTGCTAGCGTTAGTCATCTCGTCAAGATCGAAGAGACGAAGTAGGAGGCAGCCGACATGAAATTAAATGAATTAAGACCCATCGAAGGCTCAACCCACGTTGGCAAACGCAAAGGACGCGGAACCAGCAGTGGTAACGGAAAAACAGCTGGTAGAGGATCAAAAGGACAAAATTCTCGCTCGGGTGGGGGAACCAGGTTGGGATTTGAAGGCGGACAAACGCCGTTTTTCAAACGGCTTCCGAAACGAGGATTTACCAATTTCTTTCGGAAAGAATTTGCCATCGTCAATGTCAGTCAGTTAAATGACTATGCCGAAGGCACGGTTATAACCCCAGAATTATTATTAAAAGATGGAAAAATCAAACGCGTTGAAAGTGGGGTTAAGGTATTGGGCAAAGGAGCTTTGAATGTGAAGCTGACAGTTCAAGCCCATCAATTTTCCAAATCTGCCAAAACGATGATTGAATCGGTTGGCGGCAATGCAGAGGTGATTTAACCATGGAAACTTTAAAAAAAGTTTTCCGAAACAAAGATATGATGAAACGCATCGGTTTCACTTTGTTAGCTTTCTTTATTTTTAAGTTGTTAACCTATGTGACGATGCCACTCATTGATGCCACAAAACTACAATCACTTTTTGAAAACAGTGGCTTCTTGGGAATCGTCAACTCAATCAGTGGTGATGCTTTAAGAAACTACTCAATCATTGCTTTAGGTATTAGCCCTTATATCACTGCTTCGATTGTCATTCAACTCTTACAAATGGATATTATTCCTGCTTTAAAAGAGTGGAGCGAAGAAGGCGAAGTTGGTAAGGCTAAAACAAATCGACTAGTAAGGTATGTTGCCATTGGTTTAGCGTTTGTCCAAGCGATTGCCATGACTTTTGCATTTGACAGTCAATCTACGGATTTGTGGAAATTCGGTGTTGAAAGTTGGGCAACAGCTGGTGGTGCTAACTTGTGGTTCTTGGTCTACTTCTATATCGCCATTGTCTTGACTGCCGGAACGGCGTTCATGATTTGGCTAGCGGATCAGATTACACTGCATGGAATCGGTAATGGTTCATCCATGTTAATCGTTGGTGGTATCATTATTTCTTTCCCAGGAACGATTACATCGTTAATTCAGTATTATATCTCCGGTGATACCGACGCGCTTTCAACGGTATATTCCAATCCAGGATCGGTAGTCGCATATATTCTCTTTGCGGTATGCATTCTCCTCTTTGTCATCATTTTGGTGGGCATTACTTACATGGAAGGTGCTCAACGACGAGTTCCGATTCAATATGCAAATCGTCCGGCTGGATCTAAATTTGCCGGGAAATCCGAATCGAATATTCCGATTAAGTTGAATACTTCCGGAGTTATTCCCGTCATTTTCGCTTCGATTATTTTATCGTTGCCGACAACAATTTTCAATTATATCGATTTCGGCGACAGTACCGCACTCGAAAACTGGTTAGATCAAATTTTTAATTATGATCAACCCATTGGTTTTGCGATATATATGATCTTAATATTTGCTTTCTCATTCTTTTATTCATTCATTATCGTTTCCCCAGAAAAAATCGCTACCAATCTCCAAAAACAAAACGCTTATATTCCTGGTGTTAGACCGGGATTTGAGACCGAAACTTATTTAACAAAAACGTTATTTAAAGTTACTATTGTCGGTGCGCTTTACTTGGTCATTGTGGCAATTCTGCCAATCATTGCCTCGATGGCATTAGGGCATTCTTATGCTCAAATCGGGGGAACGTCACTGTTGATTATCGTTGGTGTAGCGTTAGAAACAGCGAAACAGATTGAGACCGACACACAGGACAAAGCCTACGTCGGTTTCATGAAATAACCAGGTTTATCATGAATTTGCTAATAATGGGAAAACCCGGTGCTGGTAAAGGCACACTAGCATCGATTATGCAAGACAATTATCATATTACTCACATCTCCACCGGAAATATTTTCCGCGAAGAAATCGCCAAACAATCACCACTTGGGATTGCCGTGGAAAGTTTCATCACCAAAGGAGAGCTCGTGCCCGACGAACTTACTAACAATATCGTCAAGAGCGTTTTAACCCAGGGACATTTTCCCAACGGATTCATGCTCGATGGATACCCTCGCACCAAAGATCAAGCCATCGCTTTAGATCGAATTCTTACTGAATTGAATATGCCACTTAATTTTGTCGTTGACATTGAAGTCGATGATGAGGTTTTGTTAAAACGGATTACCGGGCGACGTGTTTGTTCAGGATGTAATACCATTTATCACATCTCACTCCACCCATCCATTAAACAGGATGTCTGTGATGTGTGTGGCGGAATCCTCATCCAGCGCGAAGACGACAAAGAAGAATCAGTCAGAAAACGAATCCAGATTTACAATCAAAAAACGGAACCGCTACTTGATTATTATCGACAAAAAAATCTCATTGTAACCCTTGACGGTCGGTTTAAACGAGAAGACGTCTTTGAATTCGTTGAAACCAAATTGGGTATCACACATGGTAACCATTAAATCGTCTCGTGAACTCGATTTAATGCGAAAAGCCGGACGAATTGTTGCAATAGCGCATCAAGAAGTCGCAAGTCACATTAAACCCGGAGTTTCAACACAACAATTAGATGAGATTATCGACCGTGTCATCCGCTCACACGAAGCAATTCCATCATTTTTGCACTACAATGGTTTCCCAGCAAGTTCTTGCATTTCGGTAAACGAAGTGGTAGTTCATGGTATACCTGATCCCAAAAAAATCCTTAAAAATGGTGATATTGTCTCTGTCGACATTGGCGCTATATACAAGGGATATCATGGTGATGGCGCCTGGACTTACCCTTGCGGAACCATTTCCGAGGCCGCAAAAAAACTACTCACCGGAACCGAAGCAAGTCTGTTCGCGGGACTTGGAAAAGCAAAAAGTGGAGCTCGGCTTACTGACATTTCCCATGCGGTTCAGGAATATGCCGAATCGCTAGGATTAAGCGTTGTCAGGGACTTTGTTGGTCACGGTATCGGTACTAGCATGCATGAAGATCCACAAATACCCAACTTTGGATTACCCGGAAAAGGCATCACTCTGCGACCGGGCATGACAATCGCCGTTGAACCGATGATTAATGCCGGCAGAAAAGAAGTAAAAGTACTAGCGGACGGATGGACTACCATTACGATGGACAAATCGCTTTCTGCTCACTTCGAGCATACGGTTTTGATTACCGATACTGGTTACGAAATCCTTACCAAGGTATAGAAGGAGTGATTCAATGACAAAAAAAGACGATGTAATCGAAATGCTTGGCACAGTTGTGGAAGTTTTACCCAATGCGCAATTCATTATCGATTTGGAAATCGGCCATCGAATCATCGGCCACGTTTCTGGTAAAATCCGTATGAACTACATACGCATTTTACCAGGTGATAAAGTCAAAGTTGAATTATCGACTTATGATTTAACACGTGGACGCATCACTTACCGTATCAACGGATAAAAGTATAAACATACAGGGAGGTAAATGGTATGAAAATCAGACCATCTGTAAAGAAAATCTGTGACAAATGCAAAATTATCAAGCGCCACGGCGCAGTTATGGTGATTTGTGAAAATCCCAAACATAAACAAAGACAAGGAAAATAGGAGGTAAACAATGGCACGTATTGCAGGAATAGATGTTCCTAGAGAGAAACGCGTCGTTATTTCTTTGACGTATATTTACGGCATTGGGGATACTTTATCAAAAAAGATTCTCGCCGCCGCTAATGTATCAGAGGACAAACGAGTTAAGGATTTAACGGAAGACGAACTCGTTAGAATTCGTTCTGAAGTTGCTAAATTTAAAGTGGAAGGCGATTTGCGCCGTGAAGTCAGCTTGAATATAAAAAGGTTGATTGAGATTGGTTCTTACCGCGGAAGCCGTCATCGTAAAGGTTTGCCAACCCGTGGACAAAATACGCGGAATAACGCAAGGACCCGTAAAGGCCCACGCAAAACCGTTGCGAATAAGAAGAAATAGAAGGAGGAAAATAGAATATGGCACGTACAGTTGTAAAAAAACGCCGTGTGAAGAAGAACATTCCTCTTGGGGTGGCACACATTCACTCGACTTTCAATAACACAATCATTACTATCACCGATCCGGTCGGAAACGCCATTGCTTGGAGTTCGTCTGGAGCTATCGGATACAAAGGCAGCCGTAAATCGACGCCTTTCGCTGCCGGCCTCGCAAGCGAAGCCGCTGCGAAAGCCGCTATGGAAAACGGTGTTCAAAAGGTTGAAGTCTCCGTCAAGGGTCCAGGACCCGGCCGCGAAGCAGCTATAAGAAGCTTACAAGTTGCAGGACTGGAAATTACCGCGATTAAGGATGTCACGCCGGTTCCTCATAACGGCTGTCGGCCTCCCAAACGGCCTCGCGGTTAGGGGGTAAAAATTTGAAGGACTTAAAATTCGAAAAACCAAAAACCATTACTGAAGAAATTAACGATAACTATGGACGGTTTGTCATCACGCCTCTCGATCGTGGCTTCGGTATCACGATTGGTAACTCTTTACGACGGGTTTTATTGTCTTCATTGCCCGGTGCGGCAATCATCAATACCCAAATCGATGGGGTCCAACATGAGTTTACTGCCATCGAAAATGTGGTTGAAGATGTCACCACGATTGTTCTGAATTTAAAAGGCGTCGTTCTAACAATTGACTCAGCTAATCCAAGTGTTGAAAAGCGGTTGGAAGTCATCGCCGAAGGTCCATGTGACGTTAAGGCGTCTGATATCCTCGCTGATGATGAAGTAAATATCATTAATCCGGATCATTTTATTTGCCATGTTAATAAAGGCAAACGCTTCCGGATGGTTATGCACGCTCGTCGTGGCAACGGTTATGTCAATGCCAACAAGAATGCTCAATATGATAACATGGTTGGTGTCATCCCGATTGATAGTTTGTATACGCCAATCGTTCGTGCGAACTACACAGTTGATAAAACACGTGTTGACGATTCCGCCGATTATGATAAACTTATTGTCGAAATCTGGACTAACGGTTCGATTGGACCTAAAGAAGCAATCGGCATGGCGGCTAAAATGCTTATCGACCATCTCTACTCAGTTGTCGAGTTATCGAATCGCGCTTTAGCAGAAGATTTCATGATTGAACGCAAGAGCGAAGAGTCATCGCGTAATTTAGAAAAACCGATTGAAGATCTTGACCTTTCGGTTCGAAGCTACAATTGCCTCAAACGCGCAGGCATTCATACTCTCGGCGAATTAATTGAAAAAACTGAAGAAGATATGATGAAAGTTCGGAATCTAGGCAAAAAATCGTTAAAAGAAGTCAAACAGAAGCTTGAAGAACTTAATTTAAGCCTGGCAAAACACTAATTTGGTAGGAGGTAAATCACATGTCAAGAGGATACAGTAAACTTAATCGCCGGAGTGATAACCGAAAGGCTTTACTCCGTGACTTATCCACTCAACTGATTATGCATGGAAAGATTGTCATCTCGGCCATTAAAGCCCGAGAAATCAAACGGGTTGTTGATAAGTTAGTCACATTCGCGAAAAAAGGGGATTTGCATTCGATAAGATTAGCGGAAGAAACCGTGCGAGATTTGTCAATCAAAGATCAAACGGCACTCCAAATCTTGTTTAAAGAAATCGGCCCCAGATATAAAGATCGTAACGGCGGTTATACTCGCATTTATAAAATTGGTTATCGCAAAGGCGATAGTTGCCCAATGGCAATCATCGAATTTGTCTAATCCTATAACGACAAGTTACCGTGCCCAAGTGGCACGGTTTTTTGTTAGAACTAAGGGAAATATCAAACAATCGAAAAATAATAATTGAAGATAGATTTATAATTATCAGGGTAATGGGGCATGAAGAAGCGATTAAATACCCTCGCTTTTTTATTCATGTTTTGATATAATTAAGCAGCATGGTGGTGATGAAATGAGCTACATTGACATTCAAAATATCAACTTTGCCTATCATCCGAAACGGCCAATTCTTCAAAACCTTTCGCTTTCAATCGACAAAGGCCAATGGATCGCTATTCTCGGGCATAACGGTAGTGGCAAATCAACGTTGGCGAAAGCCATTATCGGTTTGCTGGAACCCGACTTTGGAACAATTGATATCGATGGGATGACCTTATCGCCGACAACAGTTTACGAAATTCGCAAAAAAATCGGGATTGTTTTTCAAAATCCCGATAATCAATTTGTTGGGGTCACGGTTAGGGACGATATCGCTTTTGGAATGGAAAACTTAGGGGTCCCTCAAGCAGAAATGCTTGAAAAAATCGATTTTTATGCCGAAAAAGTCGGGATGAAAGCGTTTCTTGACAAGGAACCTGCGGAATTATCGGGCGGACAGAAACAACGTGTCGCCATCGCGGGTATTTTAGCCATGCAAATGGATGCCATTATTTTTGACGAAGCGACTTCCATGCTTGATCCGACGGCAAGAAGAGAATTGATGGATTATATTCGCGAATTACATAACGAAGGCTTAACAATCATCATGATTACTCACGACATAGAAGAAGCATTATGGGCGCAAAGGCTCGTCATCATCAAAGACGGAACTGTTTTTCGTCAAGGAACACGTGAAGAATTGCTCAAAGAACCAGTAACATTTATTGAGGCGGGATTGGAACTTCCGGTAGGATTACAAATCAGCAACGCTTTAAAACAGATGAACGCTCTTTCTTTGGAATTGGAGGAACATTTATGGGAATCCAGTTTAAAGAAGTAAGTTTCCAATACCCAGGATGGGGAAAGCAATTCTTTGAAGCCTTAAAAGATATCTCATTAACGATTAATGATAAAGATGAATTCATCGCTTTAGTCGGCGAAACCGGCTCGGGGAAGTCAACGTTAGCTCAGCATATGAATGCTTTGATTTTTCCGACTTCTGGAACTGTAGAAATAAATGGCGTTCCCATTACTGCTAAGCGAAACAAAAAAATCAAGTACAATTCAATCCGGCAACAAATCGGACTTGTGTTCCAGTTCCCAGAATACCAGTTATTTGAAGAAACGGTTGAAAAAGATATTATGTTTGGCCCGAAGAATTTTAGAGTCCCCGAGGAAGAAGCCAGGGAAATGGCCAAAAAAGCCCTTAACATGGTGGGGCTCAGTGATAAATATCTGACTCGGAACCCGTTTAATTTATCCGGCGGCGAAAAGAAAAGAGTATCAATTGCCGGTATTTTAGCGATGAATCCCAAGATTCTGATTCTTGACGAACCGACCTCCGGGCTCGATCCGGCTGGGAAAAAATTGTTAATGAATTTGTTTAAGAGCATCCAAAAAGAAACCGGAAAAACAATTATTATTATTACTCACGATATGGATCTTGTCTATGAATATACCAATCGAGTATTGGTCTTAAATGAAGGAATGTTGGAATTTGACGGAACTCCGGATTATTTGTTTCACCGTCACGATATTGATAAGTGGCATCTTGATTACCCAGCAACTATTAGTGTATTAAGAGCAATTAATGATAAATTTCGTTACAACCTTGACATTTATCAAAAAACGATTGATGCCGCTGTTTCCACCATTGCGAAAGCGGTGCAATCATGAAAAACGTTATCATTGGCCAGTATATTCCGGGAAGTAGTTTTTTCTATCACATTGATCCACGCACAAAAATAATTGCTGTTGTAGTCTTAATGGTAGCGACGTTTTTGCTCGAAACAATTTGGCAAGTTTTGATTGGGTTTGGCATTGCTTTAATCCTCATCATTGCCGGACGGGTTCCGATTCGAAAAATTGTCAAGGGATTAAAGCCATTATATGTGTTGTTATTATTTACTCTAGTATTTCAGATTGCCTTCAACCGCGTGGGAACGATTGTACTGGATGCGACGATGCAGATATCACCATTTAGCATTTTATTTATGATTGCGGCAACGATTATCTGGCGGTTATTGGCATCATTTAAGAAGTTTTCGCTTCTTTTATTCTTTGCTTATCTTGTTGGTTTATTCTTTATCATGAAAAATTTGGCTTTTTCTCCTCTTTGGACAACTTGGCAGTTGACAATATATGATCAAGGATTAATTATGTCGGGCTTTGTTATAATCCGGCTTTTAATCATCATCACGCTCTCAACGGTTTTGACTCTAACAACTAAACCCACTGAGTTGACACAGGGCTTAGAGAGCCTCCTAAGGCCGCTCAAGGCCATTGGATTGAACTCTGAGGACTTTGCATTAATCATCTCTATCAGTTTGCGTTACATTCCTACGATATTAGATGAGGCCAATAAAATAATGAACGCTCAAGCCAGTAGAGGAGCCGATTTTGCCGAAGGAAGATTGAAAGATAAAGTCGTTCAAGTGATTTCGCTTTTAGTACCGATGTTTATCATTGCTTTCAAACGCAGCGAGGAGTTAGCTGATGCGATGGAATCAAGAAATTTTGTGCCGGGAAAACCACGCACCCGAATTCATGATCTGAAGTTCAACTATCGCGATTTGATTACGACGGTCATCACCGTTTTGTGCTTGGCCGGGTCAATTTTGGTGAAAGTTCTATGAGCAAATTTATGGATTCTGCCAAGGCTTTTTGCGATGGTAACATGCTTGCATCTCTTGATGGGGATGTCGTCTTGATTTTAGCAGATAAATCATATCAGCAAGGGAAACAAGCAATTATTGATTCTCTAATAAACCAATTGGATTTTTTTTCGGGGATGAAGATAATCAGTGATGACTCAAATGTCACCGTGTCTTTTCGTAACGCTCAAGACCATTTAATTAAATGTTATGCCAAAGGCAATCTCATTGGCAAAATCGTTGAATTTAATCCCAATGATATTCGGCAAAGAATCAAACTGGTCATTGAGTACGACGGAACGAATTTCTCGGGATTTCAGATTCAACCCAATGTGCGTACTGTTCAAAAAGAATTAATGGATATCTTAACAGTAATTAATAATCGTCCTACCGGTGTAACCGGCGCTTCACGAACGGATGCCGGGGTTCATGCTCTAGAGCAAACGGTTCACTTCGATACGAAATACGATTTTTCTGAAGAAAAATGGCTTACGATACTTAATCATGCTCTACCAAAGGATATTCATGTTAAAACGGTAAAAAAAGTACACCCCTTGTTTCACTCGCGATTTGATGTCGATCGCAAAGAATATCAATATATCATCAATCTTGGTGAGTACTCGGCCTTGAAACGCAACTATGAATGGACCCCGGGAAGAAAAATTGATCTTGATATCATAGAAAAAGAATTATTCAAGTTAGTAGGTACTTTTGACTTTTCGAGTTTTTGTAAAGGGGAAAAAGAATCGACTAAACGCACTATATATGAAGCTTCTATGAAAGTAAAAAACAAACATTTATATCTGACATTTATCGGTAATGGTTTTTTACATAACATGATTCGATTAATTGTCGGATCTTTAGTGGAAATAGCGAGTGGTCAAACGGATATAGACATATTAGCTATAATCGCTGATAAAAGTCGGACATACACGCAAAACCTTGCGTTCGGTGGCGGATTATACCTTGTGAAAGTAATATATTGAAAAGTTCTTCGGGATAATAAAACGAACATCAATTAGTGAAAAAAACAATTTTGGATTAAGTTGTTTTGCGTTCATGTATCTTTGGAGTTCGTATAGATATGAATCCATTCATATGGATAAGAAAAATAATTATCATTCATGAGAAGTCGATTACTATATTTGTGCCTTTTTCTTGTTTGACAAGATGGTTGAATGGAATCAAATAGGTTTTGTCGACTAATTTCGCAAAAAGAAAAACTCGAATTTAAGAATATTTTCGATCATATACAGCCAACACGAGTACACGCAACTACATACATTTCTCCATCGAGTAATAAAATGAATATAGGAAAAAGGGGCACAAAATCTTCGGCAGGAGAAGCCGAAGGATGTTGTGGCCTTAAATTGTATAAATTTCGATAATAATAAACGATATTTACTTTTTCTAAATTGCCAAATTTAGATGTTTTTGTCATGTTATGAATAAACATTTTGATATATGGACGTCTTGAAATTAGCAAGTTTATCACGTTTTTGTGTCCGAATTTTTGTGTTGCGCAATCACACATTCACAAGTTGCTTTTTTTCGATGTTTGGCAGACATGTTGCGTGGAGTTGCTCCAATTGCTCAAAAAATGGCCGTTTATTGTATTGAACATATATATTTTGACCTATCATTATGTACCTATACGATACCATTGCGTTCGCGCTGAAAAAAAACCATGCCAGTCCAATATAGAAAAAGATGTTATTGAACACACTTTTTTGTGTCTACTAACATCTTATCAGTTCACAGTTTTAAAAGCCGTCTACTTCATTGAATCATATTAGATAACCATGAGAGCATTCTTCGGGGTTCAGTCTATTCTGTTGGTTCGGATGGGTGTTTAGCTATATTATGTTTTTGAATTGCTTTTCGAAGCAAAGCTACGACAACTAAAATGATGACATTAACCGACACGATAGCTGCGCCGCTGGGAAGATGAAAAGAATAAGAAGCCCACAAGCCGATGATTACGGACAATTCTGAGAACATTATCGCAATTGTGGTTGTCGAACGATAACTCCAACCGATTTTCATAGAAGCAGCAATGGGGATAATCATCATGGAAGAGATTAATAAGACCCCAGCTGATTCCAACATTACCGAAACAACGATAGATAACATGATGATAAAGATGATTTGAAACAAACCGAGGTTAACACCGCGGAACTTAGCGTTATTTTCATCAAAACTGACAGAGATAATCTGTTTGCCAAAGAAAGCAAAAAGGAAGAAGACAAGAACGGCAGCGACAGCGACCATGATTACCGAGTCCCAAGAAATGGTTAAAATTGAGCCGAACATATAGTTATATAAAGTTCCGGTTTTCCCAGAGATTGATAAGAAAATAGCACTTAATGCTGTTCCTATGCTCATGACGATGACCATCGATATTTCTTTATAGGTCTTGTAATACCGACGAAACAATTCGATGAGTAAACCCCCGATAACTGATAAAGCAATGCCAAAATATAAAGGATTTTCCGCTAAAATGACCGACAATGTTCCCGGTACGGTTACCGAAAGAAATAAACTAACTGAGATGCCTACTAAAGAAAAATGGCCTAAGGTATCGGCGATAAATGAAAGTCTTCGAATGACGACAATCGATCCGATAAGGGGGGCAATGACACCTAAAATCAAACCAGAAATTAATGCTCTTAGCATAAAGTCTTGTTCGATGAGATCGGAAAAGAAGGATAAAAACATTATTTCGCCTCCTTTTCTTCAATAGCGTTACGTTTACGGAAAGCGTAGGAAAAATCAGAGTTCATTTGTAATACGTGACTATAATTGTAACTATCGAGATATTCATCATGAGTAATCAAGATGATGGTGGTGCCTTCTGCGTTAAGTTGATTGACTGTCTCATAGAAATATTCGACATTTTTTTTGTCAATTGATGCGGTCGGTTCATCGAGAATCAATAAGGAAGGATGATTGAGTATTGATTTAACAATGAATACTCTTTGTAATTGACCTCCGGACAAAGAACCAATATTTTCATTGAGAATTTCTAAGATTCCCATCTGATCTAGTAATTTGAGTTTTCGGTTTTCTTTGACCTTACGAAGCCGGGTAATGTTAAGAAGTTCATTGACGGTAATTGGAAATTCATAGTTGAACTCGTCGATGACTTGCGAGACATACCCAACAGATGTCCAATCTTTAAAACTATTGATATCGTTATGATCATAAAAAATCATCCCATTTTTGACTAAGTTGATTCCGAGTAAACATTTGATTAAAGTGGTTTTACCGGTTCCGTTTTTTCCGCGAATAACCAAAAAACTTCCCGGGTTGACAATCAGAGATAATTTTTCCAAGACGAGCTTGTGCCCGTAGGCAAAAGAAAGATTATTGATATCAATCTGCATATAATCACCAAGCCTTTTGATATATTGTATCATATCTCCTGTATTTGTTAAAATAAAAACTACAAAAAGAGGGACTTGTGTGAGATAATAAATAGGTAAAGCAGGTGATTTAGATGTTGGGAAAATTCATTACATTTGAAGGCACCGAAGGGTCGGGGAAAACCTCGATTATCCGTCGGGTAGCTGATTATTTTTCAAATAAGGGCTATGTTGTCGTGATGACTCGAGAACCCGGAGGCACACCGATTGCTGAAAAAATTCGGAATATCATCCTTGACAAATCACATACGGAGATGGATGCCAGAACGGAAGCTTTGTTATTCGCGGCTTCCCGCAGACAACATATCGTTGAGAAAATCGTTCCGGCACTAAAAGCAGGTAAGCTTGTTTTTTGCGACCGCGCTATCGACAGTTCTTTAGTATATCAGGGTGTGGCGAGAAAATTAGGAGTCGATCAAGTGTTGGCAATTAACCAGTATGCCGTAGAAGATATAATGCCAGATTTGACCGTTTTGATCGATGTTCGTCCAGAAGTGGGATTGGCTCGTGTTTTTAATAACAAGGGTCGCGAAGTGAACCGACTGGATTTGGAAAATCACGATTTCTACCATCTGATTTATGATGGATATCAAGCTTTAATGAAACGGTTTCCCAATCGCATTATCGCCGTAAATGGCGAAGGTTCAATTGATGAAGTATCGAAAGCGACAATTGAATTAATCGAAAAACATATCTAGTCAATGGAGGTTACGCATGTCTTTTTCGCAATTTGAAGATTTTAATGCATATCAACCGCGAGTCGCGCAAATGTTACTTAATAGCTTTAAAAAAGGCCGACTCTCGCATGCATATATCTTTGAAGGACCACGGGGAACCAAGAAATTGGACGCCGCGTTTTTGTTCGCGAAACGATTGTTATGTACTGCTCCTTCTTTGAATCAAGATCCTTGTGGTGAATGTATAAATTGTCGACGAATCGAGGAAAATCTTCATCCCAATGTTTTTCTTATCAAACCGGAAGGCGAATACATAAAAAAAGAGCAAATTAAACAAATAATTGATGAATTATCAAAAACGGCAGTAGAATCCGGACCGCGAATATATATCATAGATGACGCTCACCGGTTTCGATCCGAAGCGGCCAACGCTTTATTGAAAACATTGGAAGAACCCGGACTTGATATTTATGCCATCATGATTACCGACAGTTTCAATTCACTGTTAAAAACGATTGTATCGCGTTCACAAGTGATGCACTTCACTCCGATTGATAAGTCATTGATTCGGGCTCACCTTATCGAAAGAAAAGTTCCCGATTGTATCGCAGCGGTTATTCCTGAATATACAAACAATTATGAAGAGGCAATCAAGATTGCCGAATCAGAGGAAATGATGACGGTTTTTAAATTGGTTCCGGAATTATATGGAATCGTCGACAATTCCCAAAAGTCGATGGTTTTGCGATTTCGTGAAGTTCGGGATTTGATATTTACTACCACAGAAATAACCGATTTCTTTTTAACTTTAATGATTTTGTATCAAAAAGACTTGTTAAACTGCAAGCTGAGACATATAACTCAAATCGTTTGGATGCCAGACATCAAACAAATTGAAAAATTGGCTATACAAGTTTCGCAACAAAAGATCGAAGATAATCTTGAAAAAATGCTAACATTGAAAACGCGTTTAAAATTCAACATCATCGATAGTCTGGCTTTTGACAATCTGTTGATGAATCTAGAAAGAGGGTTTTTTAATGCTATATAATGTTGTTTCAATTAATTTTTCCAAATTAGGAAAAAAATACTATTTTGAAACCGCGAATCTTGATTTACAATTTGGCGATAAAGTTATCGTTGAAACAATCCGGGGACTAGAACTGGGATTTGTTGCCGAAAGCCCAAAGGCAATTGAGGAATCAGAATTAATTCAACCTTTGAAGCCAGTTTTACGGAAGGCTACCGATAGAGATTACCAACAATATCTAAACAATCAAGAAGAACAACCGGAAATATTAACAAGGTGTTCCCAACTGATTAAGAAAAACAATTTGGATATGAAATTATTAAATTGTGAATATACGCTTGATCGTGCCAAACTCATAATTTATTTTAATGCCGAAGGTCGGGTTGATTTTCGGGATTTAGTTAAAGATTTAGCCAACCAATTTCGGGTCCGAATTGAATTACGGCAAGTCGGAACTCGTGATGGTGCGAGAGTGCTTGGTGGTATCGGACCTTGTGGACTATTAACCTGTTGCACAACGTTTCTTGGTGAATTTGAAACCGTGTCGATTAAGATGGCTAAAAATCAAAATTTATCGCTTAATCCGACGAATATTTCCGGGCTATGTGGAAAATTATTTTGTTGCATCAATTATGAGGACGCTAATTATAAAGAATATCGCAAATCGATGCCTAAACTCGATTCATATGTCTTTACTGCCAATGGACGGGGAAAAGTCGTCCAAGTCAATTTTCTGACACAAACCGTGAAAGTTGAATATCCGGATCGAACAGCAACTTTATATCCAGTGTCGGAGTTGCAGTTCAAACAACCAGCGACGGAAGATGATTTAGGAACTCCAGCAGAAAAAGACTTAAAAGATCTTGAAGGGTGACCTTTGAAACCAATGGATAAGCAAGATAATCGAGAAATCGTCAATGATCTTTTGGGTTACGAAGGGTTGAAAATTATTCAACGCCCGGACATGTTTAATTTTTCTTTGGATTCAACATTACTTGCGGATTTTGTCAGAATTCCGGCAAAAATTCGCAACATTATGGATTTTGGGACCGGAAATGGTCCCATCCCCTTGTTTTTGACTCTTAAAACGTCAATTCCCATTATTGGTGTTGAAATTCAAAAAGAGGCATATGAACTAGCTAAACGAAGTGTTGATCTCAACGGTCTTGGGAAGCAAATTACTATTATTAACGCTGATATCAATGATCTTCATCATCAATATGAGATGAGTTCAATTGATTTAATCACATGTAACCCCCCATTTTTTAAATATTCTCCGAGGGCAATTACTAATAAAAATGATTATTTGACAATAGCTCGACATGAATTATTAATCGATCTCGAAGGAATACTGGTTCAGGCGAGGCGTTTATTATCAAACGATGGGACGTTATTCATGATCCATCGAGTCGATCGACTTGAAGAATTAATCTTGGCGTTAAATGCTCATCGGTTAGCAATCAAACGCCTTAGATTTGTGTACCCCTTGCCTGGCCGTGAAGCAATTTCGGTTTTGGTTGAGGCTAGTGCTTCTGGGAAAATCGGAAGTTTGAAGTTGCTGGAACCGCTATATGTCTATGATGAGTCCGGAAACTATTCTAAGGAAATATTGACCATATTTCGGTATGGAAAGAAGTGATGGCATGGAACGACGACAAAACTATCAAAACGAGAAGCCAACTTTATATCTAATTCCCACGCCGATCGGTAATTTAAAGGATATGACTTTTCGGGCGATTGAAACAATGCAATCCGTTGATGTCTTGTTTGCGGAAGACACTCGAGTGACACGAAAACTGTTAACGCATTACGAAATCAAAACCGATTTGAAATCGTATCATGAACATAATAAAGCAATTAAAACCGAAGCCATTCTTGACTATTTAAATACCGGAAAATCGGTTGGTTTGTGTAGTGATGCAGGAATGCCATTATTAAGCGATCCAGGGTTTGAGGTCGGACAAGCCGCTTTTCAAGCGGGATTCAATGTTGTTGCCTTGCCGGGAGCTTCGGCGGGAATCACGGGATTAGTTATGTCCGGGTTCCGAGCTCATCCTCATGTTTTTTATGGCTTCTTAGATGCCAAATCCGGAAAAAGGAAACAAGAACTAAAACGATTGCAAATGATACCATTTACTCTGGTTTTTTACGAAGCACCTCACCGAATTAAGGATACCATTTTGGATATAATGCAAGTGTTTGGTAATCGGCAGGCGGTTGTTGCCCGCGAAATTTCCAAAAAATTCGAAGAAATAATTCGGGGAACACTATCGGAATTGGCTAGTTTAGATGATATTCAAGGCGAGATTGTGCTGATAGTCGATGGCTACAATTCCATGATTGAAATCAAAGATTTGGTGCCTATATCTAAAGCAGTGGATGATATGATTGGCCAAGGAATGACCAAATCCGAGGCAATGAAAAAAGTAGCAACAGATCGTGCAATTGCTAAGAGCGTTGTTTATCGAGAATATCTTAAAAGCCATGAATGAGAGCTTTCTTTAGTGCTATAATATCATATAATAAAAGCATAGATTCGGAGATGATGGATTTGAAAATCGTGTGTTTATTAGCGGATGGATTTGAAGACATTGAAGCGTTAGGAACGGTCGCTATTCTTAGGCGCGGTGGCATCCTAGTCGACTTAGTGAGTGTTTTTAATACTCCTAAAGTGGTGGGGGCTTTTAAGATCACAGTAATTCCTGACAAAATGATGAATGAAATTACCGATAAAGAATATGACGGAGTCTTTATCCCTGGCGGCGGAGCCGTAAAGATTATGCAAGGTAGTCCGGCTGTATTAAAATTAATAATGGCTTTTGCGGCCAAAAAGAAATTGTTGGCGGCAATATGTGCCGGACCAATTCTTTTAGGAACACTAGGATTATTGGATGGAATCCGATATACAAGCTTTCCTTCCACGGAAACGTTTATTCCTAAAGGCATACGCATCGCGAGTCCGAGCGTAATTGCCGATAATATCATTACCGGCGCCGGAGCCGGATGTGTGTTTGAATTTGCATATGATGTCATTACTGTTGCTTTAGGAAAAGAAAAAGCTGAAGAAGTAAAAAAACGCATGTTATATCACGTATACGAATAAAACAAGAGGTATATTTATGAAAACATTTTATATTACAACCCCAATCTATTACCCCAGCGGTAAATTTCATATTGGAACAGCATACACTACCTGCCTTTGCGATAGCATAAAGCGATATAAAACCATGCAAGGATATGATGCCCGAATGCTTACGGGAACTGATGAGCATGGCCAAAAAATTGAGCAATCTGCCCACAACGCCGGGAAAACACCAATCGATTATGTCGATTATATCGCCCAAATTGCTCAAGATTTATGGAAGACTTTAAAAATAACCAATGACGATTTTATTCGAACTACCGAATTGCGACACACGGCTGTGGTTCAAAAAATCTTTGAACGATTGCTTGCTAATGGTGATGTCTATTTAGGAAAATACTCAGGGGCATATTGTGTCGAAGACGAAGCTTTCTTCACACCAACGCAGTTATTACCGGGGGGATTGTGCCCCGATTGCGGAAGGCCAACAAAAATAGTCGAAGAAGAAACATATTTTTTGCGGTTATCCAAATATTCTGACCGATTATTAAAATATATAGAAGAAAATCCTGATTTCATCACTCCGGAAACTCGTAAAAACGAGGTCCTAGCTTTTATCAAATCGGGATTAAATGATTTAAGTGTTTCTCGAACCTCATTTAGCTGGGGAATACCCGTGAAAAGCAATCCAAAACATGTTGTCTATGTTTGGATTGATGCTTTAAGTAATTATATTACTGCGCTTGGATATGGTTCACATGACGATCATTTATTTCAAAAGTACTGGATTAATGGCGATGAAGTTGTCCATGTTATTGCTAAAGATATCCTCCGTTTTCATGCGATATTTTGGCCAATAATCTTGATGGCTCTGGACATTCCTATTCGGTATCGGTTACTTGTCCACGGCTGGTACTTAATGAAAGACGGAAAGATGTCAAAATCAAAGGGCAATGTTATTTATCCAGAAGCACTAGTTTCCCGTTATGGTCTTGATGCATTCCGCTATTACATTGTCAAAGAATTATCATATGGAAACGATAGTGTATTTACTCCGGAAGATTTCGTCGCTAGGTTCAATAGTGATTTAGTCAATGATTTAGGAAATTTACTTAGTCGTTCCGTTGCAATGGTCAACAAATATTTCCACGGTCATGTTCAAAAAACTGAACATCAACACGAATTAAAACAATATGAGCGGGAATTGGAACAAATAGCGGAACAGACCATTGTAAACTACCAAGAGAATATGGATGAATTTAACGTTGCCAAAGCGCTCGGAGAAGTATCGCGGCTCATTGCTCGAACCAACAAGTTAATTGATGAAACAGCCCCATGGGCTTTAGCAAAAAATCCTGATTTAATGCCCGTATTAGAATCAGTTCTTTACCACCTTTTAGAAGCTTTACGAATGGCTTCGATTATGTATACTCCGATTTTAATCGATTCTCATCCCCTGCTTTTTAAAGCCCTCGGGGTTGCGTCGGAGGAGCAAAGCTTACAGAATTGTCATTTCGGCGCCAAAGACCAATATGATATTGGGACTGATGTAACGCATTTGTTTCCCCGCCTAGATGTTGAAAAGGAAGTGGAGTATATCAAAGCTTTGATGAACGACAAACCGGTTACAATTGCCAAGCCAGACAAACCGATTATTACCATTGACGAGTTTAATCAAACTGAAATAAAAGTCGGGAAAGTAATCAGTTGCGAACAGCATCCCAATGCAGCTAAATTATTAGTTTTACAAATTGATACTGGAGATCGGAAACGTCAAATTGTATCTGGAATCGCCGAAATTGCTTTACCGATTACTCTTGTTGGCAAGAACTTGATGGTAGTTACCAATTTACAGGCAGTTAAACTGCGTGGTATCTTATCAGAAGGAATGATTCTTTGCGGTGAACAGGGTGGCAAGCCAGTGTTACTCGAAGTTACTAGCGATTTAGAGCCCGGGTCGATAATTCGTTAATCTCTTGAGAAAACATTTGCAGATGCGATGGATTTTTGTTGACTAAAAATGACCTTGATGGTATTATATTGAAGGTACGTTTTTGTTTATCCCACAAGCTCTTTAATATCAATTTAAGGAGGAAAACAAAATGAATACTTATATGGCAAATGAACAAACGATTGAAAGAAAATGGTTCGTCGTCGATGCCGCCGGGCAAAGATTAGGCCGTCTGGCCACTGAAGTCGCGACAGTTTTGAGAGGTAAACATAAGCCAACATTCACACCACATGTGGATTGCGGAGATTATGTAATCGTTATCAATGCTTCGTTGATTGAACTTTCCGGAGATAAATGGGAAAAGAAGTTATACTATACCCATTCTTCATACACCGGAGGATTGAAGACCAAAACCGCAAGTGCTATGTTGGAGCAATTTCCGGAAAGACTGATTGAACTTGCAGTTAGAGGGATGTTACCAAAAGGTAAGTTGGGCGATCAAACTTACAAAAAATTATTCGTTTATGCAGGAAACGAACACAAACATTCGGCTCAAAAGCCGGAAGTTATGGTTATTAAGGGATAGGAGGGACCAAAATGGCTAAAACAGCAATGTATCGCGGCACTGGAAGACGCAAGTCGTCGGTTGCACGCGTCATCTTAAGACCAGGAAAAGGTCTCATCACCATCAACAAACGGGTGTTTGAAGAATACATGCCTTCATCACTTGCGCGGCTTGACATTTGTCAACCCTTAGTTCTCACTGCTAACGAAAACGTTTTTGATATTACCGTCAGCGTTTTTGGCGGCGGCTTGATTGGCCAATCGGGAGCGATTCGTTTAGGAATTACCCGAGCCTTACTCGAAGTCAACCCAGAATATCGCAAGATCTTAAAGCCGGCCGGAATGATTACCAGAGATCCGCGCGTCAAAGAACGTAAGAAATACGGTCTAAAGGGCGCACGTCGGGCACCACAATTCAGCAAACGTTAATTTTATGCCAAAACCAACAAACACAGGATTCCACGTCCTGTGTTTTTGTTTT